>Ga0123355_10021629_pt1 | contig 10296 bp, 5 predicted proteins | sample TergutEmb28metaG_3_FD_89872 | JGI IMG/M metagenome (GOLD analysis project Ga0123355, IMG submission 89872) | Embiratermes neotenicus P1 segment gut microbial communities from Petit-Saut dam, French Guiana - Emb289 P1 | ecosystem: Host-associated > Arthropoda: Insects > Digestive system > Gut ... | reverse complement strand
TACTTACTTACTTACTTACTTACTTACTTACTTACTTACTTACTTACTTACTTACTTACTTACTCCATGGTGCAGAGTCCTTCTTGAGAAGCTAACTGGTTTGCAGCTAGTCAAGAAACTCCCGGCATTTCACGGAACCTAAAGGTTCATTACGGCACTCACAAGCGTCCGCCACTTGTCTCTATCCTGGGCCAGCCCAATCCATTCCATAAACCCACACTCCACCTCCTGGAGATAAATCCTAATATTATCCACACATCTACGCCTAGGTCTCCCCAGTGGTCTCCTTCCCTCCGGTTTCCCCACCAAGACCCTATACACCACCCTCTCCTCATCCATGAACGTCATATGCCCAGCCCATCTCATTCTTCTCGATTTTATCACCCGCACAAAATTGGGTGAGGAGTACAAATCATTTAGCTCCTCGTTGTGCAATCACCTCCATTCCCCCGTTAACTCATCCCTCCTAGGTCCAAATTTAGCCTTCAATCTTTTTATTGTTTGTATGAAATTCCTCTCTGAAATACGCTTTATCTTACTGTCCCTTTTGAACGTACGTCTGTCAAGTAGTTTCATTCCTGCAAATTCAATATGTCATTACAAGACCTCCTTAAGTTATATTTTTGACATTTATTGCCACTTTGAACATTAGAAATGTGCCAAGTATTTTATAAATTAAGGTTCATATTAATCTGTTTATTTGTAATGGATTATGGCAAAAAATTATCTCCCAGTGCCTCTAAGTCTTGGAAGCAGAAATATTGTAAGTTTCCCCATCAAAACTTTGTATATATTAATCTTGCTACATTAAAATCCCGATTAGCCACAAGAAAATCTCAAAGTAGTCACGACGGCTTCTTTTCATTCATCGTATGGCGCCATGTGGTCTGAGCCAAATGACCATGTTCTAGATAAACCGTCAACGGACACGAAAACAAAACACCGACCAGTTCGGCGCTGTACCTTTCTTCCCACAAAATGTCCGGTAGCGAAGAAGAAACGGAAGGGCTAAATTGCGCAGGGGTTGGATCACACCTGCTGCCCCTCCAGTCGTTACATCGCTGCTGGTGCACGGCGTTCTGTTATTTAAACGCCTTTTCCATCGCTGTTTAACGGTCGGAAAGACCGGCAGTTTGCAGCATCTGTATTTCAAAACTTAAACACGGTCACGGTACGGTACGCAGCCATGCCTCCATCCACTTTATACTTGTAGTAAACTTCTCTTTGTAAATTACTGTCTTTTGACTTGTGACACCATATAGACTTTTGGACAGACCTGAAGATGCGAACATTAAATTCCCCCAAAAAGCTTCTACAGAGCTGAAAGTCTACACTATTTCACGCCCCACAAACCAGCACTAATCATAGGCACAGCCTTGATAACCTCATATCGCAACAGTGACAAGCTTCATCTCCTTTCAATCGTGAATTAGGACAGAGCAGTCGGTGTCGGTATAGCGACTCGCTACAGTTTAGACAGTCCGGGGATCGAATCCCGGTTGGGTGAGATTTTTCGCACCCGTCCGGAACGGTCCTGGAGCCCTCCGAGCCTCCAGTGGAGATAAAGCGGTTGAAGATTGGCGTTTACCACCCAGTCCCATCTAGGTTAAAGAAAGAGTATATATATATATATATATATCTACTTTCCCTCTGGACTTTCATGGCTTGTTTTAGGATGAAATTAGCCTTTTACTTCTTTCAAGCAACCAATTGCGGGAAAAAAGTCGAATTTATGATTGACTAACTGAAGAATAAAAAACCAACTAGATGCCACTAATTATTTTATTGTACTTCTTATAGGCTCAACATGTTTCGGGTACTATTATTCCCATCATCAGGAGCTCGCGACTATGATGTTGATTACCATATTGGTCGTTTCGTTCTTGGTTTGCTGTATGTTGGAGGTTAGGTGCGGGTAGGCTGGATTAGTGCCTAAAAGAAGTACAAGAAAATAACAAGTGACATCTAGTTGGTTTTTTATTCTTCAGTTATCACAATGATGCACGGTCCAATAAATATTAGGATTGACTAGTTTCATGATGAATCACTTTTGGTCTCACGTACCCAACAGATTCCATGTTCATTTATTTTAAATAAAACACATTGTTACACATAGGACCCTGCTGAGGCACAGGTAATGTCGCTCTGTATTTCTTTAGAGACATTCACAACATAGACAAATATTGAAGAAAGTTTAACACTCTGTGTATAAAAGGGCATGAAGGGCTTTTGACTCGAGGGCATTTTGTGCAGGTCCCCAAGCACCAAACTTCGCCGAAATCAGTTAAGTATTTCTCGAGTACCATTCAGAGCTAAGTGCTGAGGTATGTCAATGCTACGTTTATTTAGCTATAGATTCCTGGGTTATTTAATGACATTCATTCGAGTGCAAAATTACATAGTTTTGTATGAGATAGCGGATCAAATCCAATGTTAAGTAGGTAGGGTTTTATTCATTTCTTCGACTTAATTCACAGTCCCTTTGCCTTGAGTTTCAGATCAGTTTATCTTAAAGAGAATGATGCAAAAGAAAACAATTACAAAATATGAGGTCACTATAAAATGGTTTGCAGATATTGTTTTATGTCTAACTTTTTTTTTCCGGAGTTCTCCACTTTTGCATTTTATATCCCACCGGGAATTATGTTAAAGAACCATCCGACCATAACAAGAACAAAGTTTCTACAGGATGATAGACAAGCCTCCGTACACCAGTCGCAGCAGGATATGGGTTAGACTGGAAGCACACTGAATGAATGGGTAACAGAAGCCTCTGTCCTGGAAGGAAAGCAAAGGTGGACTGGCAGATGAAGCAGTAGCGAATGGCACATCTGGACATACAAGAATTTTTTACTTAAAGTACAGTGTAGCATCCGTCTTGCTCGGGTTCACAAGGGTTTTCATACAATTCATAAGTGCGCAGAATGAGTTATTGGTTTACTTTCTTTCCTAGAAAGCAAAGGCGTTCTTAACACTCAGTTTTATGGTACACTCGTAAACGTACGTCCATTTACGCCCACAAGAAAAGCACGGCCTTCCCTGCGCCGATTTCACAAAGACCACAAAGTATCATTAGCATTACCTGCATGTATCTTATACCGAATTTCACCGATACTGGGAAATAAATGTGGAAATGTGTTTTGTATGGGTGTGAAATTTGGTCGTTTACATTGCGGAAGGAAAGGAAGCTGAGGGTGTTTGAGAACATGGTGTTGAGAATATTTGGACCTAGGAGGGACGAGGTAACGGTAGAATGGAGGAGACTGCATAACGAGGAGCTAAATGATTTTTACTCCTCACCCAATATTGTGCGGATAATAAAATCAAGAAGAATGAGATGAGCTGGGCATGTGGCGCGTGTGGGTGAGGAGAGGGGGTGTATAGGCTCTTGCTGGGGAAACCGGAGGGAAGGAGACAAGTGGGGAGACCTAGTCGTAGATGCGTGGATAAAATTACGATGGATCTCCAGGAAGTGGGATGTGGGTATATGGACTGGATTGGGTTGGCCCAGGATAGAGACAGGTGGCGGACGCTTGTGAGTGCGGTAATGAACCTTCGGGTTCCGTCAAATGCGGGGAATTTCTTGACTAGCTGCAAACCAGTTAGCTTCTCAAGAAGGGCTCTGCACCATGGAGTAAGTAAGTAAGTAAGTATATTCATTTAAGACCTATAAATAAACTATTGCTTTCACTAATTTTGATGTTTTGCTGACCGTGCACCTCACTGTAATCCTAGTAATTAACCAACTTGATGCACAAAACCTTGTTTTACAATAAGTTTATTAAACGCCTCTATATGTTTCGAGCACTGTGTGCTCATCATCTGGAGGTCAAAATTGTATACACATCACAGGTTGAGAGAAGATTCTCTTCTCTTAACCTGTGCACCGGACGGCCACCTACAGGTGTGATGATACCAGATGCTGTATATAATTTTGACCTCCTGATGATGAGCACATAGTGCTCGAAACTTGTAGAGCCGTTTAATAAACTTATTACAAAATAAGATTTTGTACATCAAGTTGGTTAATTACTAGGATTGTAGCTTTCACTGTCACGATTTTCACAAAAAACAGACTTCTCGACACATGTTTATAACCAACTCCTGTACTGAGTTTTACAAATATCCGACGAACGTCATACGCTAATATTACGTCACACACAGACAGAAGATCGGACGTAGTCTCAACATAAAACGTTGTTTATTACTTCGTAAAGAATGCCTAAAATGGCTTAAGAGATCGCCATACTGTCTGTGGTCATTTCAAGTTTTGAACAACTGACGCCTAACGACCCCTATAGTGGTCGTACCATACCGCTATCCTCTAAACGTTGCCTTTTATATATTTATTCAACAAATACAGGTACTGAATATTTTAAACATGTTACATACTCTCCGTTTTATTCTCTTCAAAATGTAGTTTGTTTCATAATTCTAACATATTTGGTTCCTGTTTTATTCACATTTTATATACAGAGTGTGCTAAAATTTAAAAAAATAATTCCGGCGCCAAAAGGTTAAAAATATTCTCACAATACTTGGTATGAAATTCACGACGTTGGAAAATAAGTCGACAGGGTAATTTTGATTACCCGATATTAGAAATAACAACATGAAAGACTTGAAAAATTGATACGAGAACGACACTAGCGACACTTACGTTAAGAGCCTGAACTGCTGTCAGTAAATAAATTTTGGAGCAATAGGCAAGCTTGACAACGTAACATTTTTTTTTTTTTCGATTGGACAATAACGACTTATTTGCCGCCCGAATATTTCCTTCGATTCCGATTTAAGGCGATAAATAATTAACCACTGGGCCTAGGCAGGAGGAATCTGGCATAACGATAGGTCACCTGAACGTAAAAAGTTCTAAATATTTAAATATTCAAATACTGTTTCTAAATCACTTGTTATAAACCTAGCGACAATGAGATTTTTTTAATTTACGTTCGAAAGGGCACAAAGTCGTAAAGGATCTCTATTAACGAGGGAAATAAATCGCCATCACCACAACTATTAAATGATTTGTCTTTAATTTGACGAAATATTTCAACATTAAGGGTCATCTTCGGACCAGTAGTACAAGGTGGTTCAAATATGACCGGGACTGATTTTTTTTTTTTTGTAACCATAATTGCTCATCACTCTAGCAACTCCCAGACAGGACTGAACAGGTTATAACCCGAGCAGGCGCGAGGGTGGAGGTTGTGGCTTCACTCTCTCAAGGTCGCACAGCTGCTGCGCAGTGCGGCTTGTTTACACACAAATCAGTCCCGGTCATATTTGAACCACCTTTTATAAAATACATAGAATGAATTGTGTATTATGTTTCCAAATATCTCAAGTCGAAACTTAGTACAATGGTACATAATTCTTTCTATGTATTTTATACTACTGGCCTGAAGATGAAACTCTGCGGTCGAGACATGTTGTCAAATTAAAGATATAACACTTCCTATTTGTGCTGACGGCAATGTATTACCTCGTTATCGTATCTAACACAAACGAATGATAAACGTAACAAAAATCTTCACATACTTAAAACAAAACGAAATAAATATTCATATGTAAGATATACAGAAACTAGGTTTTTAAAAGGCCTTCTCAGATCTCGTTCTTTTGTGTTGCACTAATCACTAACGGAAGCTAATATTTACTAGACCTCCCGTCGTTCCTAGGTGTCAAGTCCTATCGTCTGTGAAGCATGAATGAGATACCCTTCACGCACTGAAGTTTTAGAGTAGGTAGTTAGTAGCCTGAGGACAAAATTGTTTCCCGAAGCTACTGCACTGACGATTTCCATATCAGAACACAAAAAAAAAGCTTCCACATGCCCTAGAGGTTGAAGGGAAAGAGGGAACCAGTTTTCCTGAGATACGTAAAGTCTAGAGGCCTCTTTTGTTCTTCCGGGCGCTTTTGACCCCTCCCCGCACCACGTAGCGTGAGGCATGGATTGTCTTCGATACCGCAGTGACGAAAGCGTGTAGCTCACAGCTGTAAGACTTGAAACCATCTGCCTTAATGTATTTTGTTTTGAGAATACAAAATGTGAAACAAAAAAGAAAGAGTGGGAAAAATATACTCCGTTGGAGTATACACTATATTCGATTTTTTCCCCTTTTTGTCTGAGATATTGCTTGCCTCGTTGGTCTTGATGTACTTATATTGCAGATATACCTGTAAATTTCTGTTGCACAGCGAAACAGCAGTGCAGGTACTATGGTGTGAAGCCAGTACATATGTTTGTTCTTTTGACATTCAATAAATTTGTCATTCATAGATCCGTACATCGCTAATATATTCGCAGAATATAGCCAACAAGATGCAACGGTTCACAATTTTTTTATTTCTGTAAGACGCTCTACATGTTTCAGGCGGGTTTTCCGTCCATCATCAGGAGCTCAAAACTGCACTACAACGTCAGGTATTTGTCAGACCATTACTTCTACCTGCTGCTAGCTTGGCCAGGGTAGCAGCAGGTAGCAGTATCGGTCTGACAAATACCTGACGCTGTATGTGCAGTTTTGAGCTCCTGATGATGGACGGGAAAACCGTCTAAAACATGTAGAGCGTCTTACGGAAATAAATAAATTGTGAAACTTTGTGTCTTGTTGGTTGTACTCTGCGAATATATTTGTTCTTGAAGAATAAAAGACCAGCTTGATGTCACTTACTATTTTATTTCACTTCTTATGTGCTCAACATGTTTCGGACATTAATATATCCATCATCAGGAGCTTGCAACTATTCTGTTGGATTACCACATTGGTCGTATTGTTCTTGGTTCGATGTGTGTTGGAGTTTCGGTGTGGTTGGGTTGGAGTTGTACCAGTGTAGCAGGCTTCAGAACAATATGACCAATGCGGTAATTCAACAGAATAGTCGCAAGCTCCTGATGATGGATATATTAACGTCCGAAACATGTTGAGCACATAAAAGTGAAATAAAATAGCAAGTGACATCAAGTTGATCTTTTATTCTTTAACTATCACAATGATGCACGGTCCAATAAACGTAAGATGTTTGTTCTTATTTCTCTCACACACCTAACAAAACCTGTTTCTAATAAATGCTTTATATTTTAATAAGATACTGCGCGAATTTTATTACAACCTACCTAATTTCGGAAAACTGGTCAAGTTCGAATTGATTTTTAAGTACAGGCCTCTAGCAGAATTTTATGAACAACAGACACATATAAAAATTTTCAACTATTAGCTTGGTATTATTCTATTTCATTCTGCTGACACGGTTTATTAGAATTTAGCACTCAAGTGCTTCGATGCATGGAAGTTTAACACTACTTCAACAGCCTTGTTCTCTGTACCAGACAGTAAACTCTCTGTTACAGTTGAAGTCCCTCTTGTAAATTCATGAATGCTGTATTGTTTTGCGGTAAGCTCGAAGTTTACAATCACGGTCGAAAAATTTAAAGGCTCCATTAAACTGAATTATATTTCAAAATTCAGGTCGTACCGCCAAGTAAACACACTCCATCTCGGTTAAAACATCTAGCCACTTAACGATGTATAAAGCAAAGATCGTTCCTTGTTCTGATAAATACACAGAACACAAGAATGCAGTCGTTAGCATACAGAATCTTTTAACGTTAAGTCTAGAGGTACTTGTAGTTAGTTGGGACTCCGGATAAAACTTCGTACAGCCATTGCTTACTCCCGGTGTGGAAGGCTCTGATTTTTGCGAGATGCCTTACGACCCGGAATCTCTCACTCCGCTCATTGCCGTTTGGTTCATCTGTCACTTTTATCATTTAGATACTGAATATGTTTTCACTGTCCTGATTACAACATTCCACATGAAGTCTTTGCTACGTCCATCTTTTATTTTATTCTCCCTTCCCTTCTTCTTCAGTAACCCTTCTGATTCATATATTCTTTGGCGTTGAACATATCGTAAAGCCGGACCACCCGTCTTTAATACGATCAAATTACGTCTCATGAAAAACATAAATAAGGACGAAAGATATCCGTTCTTGTCGTATGTCGTTATTAGCTTTCTGTTCTTTGATCATATGTCATACATCGAATGGCTGAAAAGCTGCAGTACGCAGTGTGGTCTGCTTTGAACTGTAACGACTTGAAAAGCTTAATGATTAATGACGTGATCTTTAATGCTGTGACAGCTGAGATATGTTAATAAGAAAAACAAAGAAGTGAATGAATGAACAAACCTTTCTAAACGGGAATCACGGAACAATAAAGCTGCTGGTCACAAATTTGTGACTTGTGACTAAACTCTTAGAAGAACCATGTTTCAATGCGTCCTTTACGTAAGATGCATGCCTCTTGGTAAATTATAGTTTCACGTTTCATGCTCAAAATTATTGGAAGGATTTCTGTAATTTTTCTTACAGGAGTAATAATAAAAATTTAGTCGCATTTTATTTTGACCCATAGCGACACAATACAATTCCTGATTTATATGAACCTTACGTCAATCTTATCACGTTTCTCATCAAAGAATAGACTTTTTGTACCATAAAATACACACAGCACGACTTTACGAAAATTTTATTTCAAACGTTCTTGTAGGTAACACATATTTAAAACACCGCAAATAAAATAAATATTTTTGTCTTGGTACGAAATCAATGTAGTTTTGACGTTTTGCTGACCGTGCAACTCAGTATATTTATCTCAGTAATTAACCAACTTGATGCACAAAAGTTTTGTTTTAGAATAAGTTTATTTCATGCCTCTACATATTTCGAGAACATGTTCTCATCATCAGGAGGTCAAAATTGCATTACACAGCCTCTGGTATCATCAAACCTTTAGGTGTGATGATACCAGTGACTGTGTAATACAATTTTGACCTACTGATGATGAGCACATGTGCTCGAAACATATAGAGGCATGAAATAAACTTATTCTAAAACAAACATTTTGTGCATCAAGTTGGTTAATTACTGAGATCCATGTAGTTTGTCAACTCCCTTTGTAACATTTCTACATACTTTCTTGATATAAACAAGTTCAGTTCGTTATTCTCGAGCCTCTTTAAAGGAAACGAAATAAATGTGATCTGTGTAGAACATTTTAATAGCATGCCCACGAATTTCGGCCATTAAAAAAATAAATATTTATTTGTATTCACGGCACGGCGTTGTTGAAGGAGAGGGTATTTATGGTTATAAACATTTAGATTTAAGGGCTAATTTGGAGAATTTTCAGTAACTTGTGAGTAAGTTTGTCCTAGACTTCGTCTCTATTGATACGTAACTGTCAGAATGCTACTCTTCATTATAAAAACCAAACCACACAAAAAAGAAAAGCTTTTCAAACATAAGTGTGTTGCCTAGAAAACCACACACTTTCCACAAGACTGTTAAACACAACAGTCCCTCTGTTAGAAACCACATGGAGATAGTACTGAATTATTGGAAGACAAGCTGCTTACAGTTTTATTCAGACACGGGAATAGGATGCACCGTGTAAGGAAAAATTGTCCCTGTGCAGGCCTACTAAAGATGTGAGGGAAATGAAGGTCTAGTTCCACTTATTCGTAGCCTTGCACTAAATGAAGGTAAGTGGTCAAATTCAGGCGCCTGTTGTTCTGCTTCTGAGCAATGTGCCCCTGGTACCCACTGCAGCAGAGGAAGCCGAGTGGACCGCATTGCCGCATTGGACGGTTCAGAGAAGAGAAGAACCTATTTACCCTGCCGAGGATCGAAAGCTGACCCTTTTGTTTTCCAGGCCATATCATATCCAACACACCGACTGCCTTATCCCGGATGTAAGGCGTAGGCAAAAAATTCTGCTTCACCTAAACTCTTAGCCCTTGCTCTCAGGGCTACAGAACTATGTACGCTAGTCACGTGACAAAGCCCTTGACTCATTTCTTCGCATTATATCGCCGAAGTAATCCTAAAACCAGTCTGGACCTACGGAATCCAACTATGGAGAACTGCTATTCCAGTCAAAAGCGCTAAGCATATTAACAGATGCACCATGGTATGTTCCTAATACTATAATCAAACATGATCTGCAAATACTAACGGTTAAACAAGAAGCACGTACACTCAGTGCTAACTACCGAAAACGATTAGACAACCGTCCCAATAACCTAGCAAATACATTACTTAAAGAGCAACTCGGAACTCGCAGACTCAAGAGACTGTATCCTACTTACCTCGTCACAAATGGCTAACTAACCCAGCAACATCCACCAGAGACATCACCAATCCATGCGACTGAGAATAGAAGGAAGAACTTCACTGGAAGTATCTCCTACATGCCTCTAACACTATCGAAACAACGGTTACTAAATGTC
>Ga0123355_10021626_pt1 | contig 10298 bp, 8 predicted proteins | sample TergutEmb28metaG_3_FD_89872 | JGI IMG/M metagenome (GOLD analysis project Ga0123355, IMG submission 89872) | Embiratermes neotenicus P1 segment gut microbial communities from Petit-Saut dam, French Guiana - Emb289 P1 | ecosystem: Host-associated > Arthropoda: Insects > Digestive system > Gut ... | reverse complement strand
CGTTTAACTTTGGATATAGGTGTTTTGGGTTATATCGGTATAGTTTAACATAAGGAACACTCTCCCGAAGTCTGGCACATTCCTCCTGGGACACCCTGTATATATATATATATATATATATATATATGTCTCTGTTTGTATGATATATTTTCGGAAGCGTTAATGGTCACCATGCCTGTGAACAATATCAGCAAGACTGCTTCCATTCTGTCACCACATTTAATGGCATAATTTATGTACATTTTAAACCAAAAATTTGTTTGTGAAAGTTATGGTGTTTAAAATAAATGAATGCTAGTGTACCCTGAATTACACAAATTTCTATTAATGCAATATCCAGTAAAATTTTATTGTATTAATATCAGAATTTTCAGCCACAATAATTTTGTAATTGTGGACATTCACACTACATTATACACCCTACCAGCCACTTGTTTCAGTGCCACGGTGCCATTCTTGGGCATGACATTGAACAAACGATCACAGTTGCACTGAAGTAATGAAGATGAGTAAAAATAAAAATGAATAAAGTAATATGAAATGTATTTATGGTTACTCAAGATTTGTTAGTTATAACAGGAAAATTGTTAAAGCTACTTATTAATGTCCAGTTTTATTGTGGTTTCACTCATTGTTATGGCTGCACTTGTAATTTTGAAAACATTCTGTTTCACTGAGAAAACCATTTTTAATTTTAATGTTTTGTTAATAATATTTTCCACTTGCTGAGATGTACAAGGAGATCAATTTAGTGGAAGAACTAATAAGAATAGTGAGGTATTGGTTAGTGTGAACTACATGTGGTAGAATTTGTACTGGGTTTATTAGTTAAAAAATTAAGTTAGTTTGTATCTTTTCTTATCCTATCAGCAAGTCTGCCACATTCTTCGTAATTTATAATCCTTGGTTGCTCTGTCAAGTAATTAGATACACCATCATCACTTCTTAGCATATTCCTAATTCCTGGTTTTAAGCTTCCTTTTCCCTCAGTCTCTGTATAATTTCTGTTTACAGGAAGAGGATTTGGCAATGATTGCTGCTCAACAGTACTACATAGAATATTGCTCGGACCTGAATGTGGATCGTTTGTACAACCTGCTGCCTAGTTATATCCCTGACTACTGCCTTGCGAGCACCGATAAAGCTGTAGATCGCTGGGGACAGTTGGTGGTGCAGGCATATAAGAAGGTAATATTTCGGAGCAACAAGGAAAAATCTGTTCATGATTTTATTTGTGTTTGCTTGTGTATTTGAAATAATGTTGGCATTGTTCATGATCTGCACTGAAGTAACTTTTGAATGTAACAAAACCCTCTTGAATAAGGTTGAATGTTTGGCGTTATTATTTAAATATGAGGGAGTGTGAAGAATTAATGGTAGCTTTACTTAACACTGGCAGGACGGCAGATACGAGTAGCTTGACTCTTCCCTCATATGCACGTTTTGCTATGCATTATCTTTTGAGTAGTGATAATACTGTGACACATGTAGCAGCATTCCTGCACTGTAGAATGCATCAAAAACACAAGACAAGCCTAGAATTAATTTTTTTTTTCCTGGCTGTGAAAACTAGCAGAATTCATAGTAGAATGACACATTTCAGTATGGATGTAACTGTATGAACCATGAGAAAGCTTACTGGTAGAGGGGAAGAAGTGAAGGGATACCAAACAGCTGATAAAGAAGGACGTTCTGGTCCACCATTCATTGTTAGATGTGCTGAAGTTCAAGAGTAAGTTGTTGAACATTTCTGGGGTAAAGAATCAGCACTGATAAAGCTCCATCTTATGTCAGCATGATTAAATCAAAGATGTGATGCAATAATGATTTCAGACCTCACCATAAACATTTTGTTATGATAGAAGCATCAGATTTGTGGACCACTGGACCAAGTTCATGAAAAGCAGGATGTTACTCAGATGAATAAGATATGCCTTATTGCTCTGTGAGTCACAATAAGTAGTATACCATCATAGTAAACTGAACATAGTATGTCATATTTATTTCCTATATCGTTTTCTCCTTCATGTTTTGATCTTGATCATCATCATGGAGATATTTATTAATACCAAGAAGAGTGGAACCAACCAAAAATTTTAGAATAAACATTACAGAAGTAGTAACTTAAGAAATTTACAGAAGCACTGGAAATTTACAGCTGGTAGTAGTGAGCGAGTTCTTGGCTGTGTGGCACTGCCACAGTTGAAAGTGTGAAATGGCATCCCAGCAACAAAATTGGAATGTGTTCTTTAGATTCACAAATTAGAGTCTGTGACTACATTTCAGCACTGATTTCAAAGAGTGTTGAGCAAGAAATCACCTTTGCAGGGATCAGTCAAATGCTGGTATGCAAGACTTTTATATGTGAAGGTAAAAGCTGAGGTTGGCAAACTTTAGGTGAACTTACAGATCATATCAGAGAAGCAGTTATTCTGTGAGGACACCAGCAGTTGAATGGAAGAAGATGAAGACACAAGATATGTGCCTTGTCTTCAATGATGAAGCCATGATTCATGTGTCTGGACCTGCAGACAAAGAAAATATGCATTTTTGGGGTTAACAAGAATCCTAATCTTTGTGGAATTCCAGCATGATTTCCTGAAGTGAACATTTTCTGTCGACTCCCCAGGACAGGTGTTTATGGTCTTTTCTTCATCACAGAAAACACCATTTCTTGTATGACATACCAAGCCATGCTGGAAAGTGGCTGTTGTAACAGCTGAAGGGGGAGAGGGGGTGGCTGTTCTTGTCATTTACTCATCCATCACCACCTTGCTTTCATGTAGCCATGAGAATATTTATGCATGAGCAGCTGCTCTGAAGTCAGATAAGATGTCAGACCAGTGGCTTGGCCACCAAGGTCACCAGACTTGTGATCTGTCAGCTTCATTTTATGGGGTTTTTCAGGGATGATGTCTACACTTTCCCATTTCCACAGTAGCTAACAGAATTATTTGGACAAATTTTAGTTGTGACTGTTGCAATTGAGACAGCAATCACACAGCATGTGTGGGAAGAACTTCAACATTACCTAGGCCATGGGTGTGCAATGTTCAGTCCATGGGCTGTTTATGGCCCACCAGTTTGCGTCATGGAGCCCTTGGCCACATTTGTAAATTGTATGTGTACTCTAGAGATGGCACAATAATTTATGAGGTTAGGTATGCCACTTATTGTGATTTTTACATGTGCAGCCTGTGAACCAACCCACAATAACAGCTGTGGCCCTTTGTGAAAAAAAGGTTTGGCACCGTGACATAAGCATTTGTCACGTGTCTTGTGTTGCCCACGTTGAATGCATGTAAACTCAGCATGTTTCTATATGTATCTAAAGTTATTGTAATTTTGTAGCTGCTGTGGAATGTTATATATAGCAAATATTATATACCCTGTATATTCTGATGTTGGTACTTAACACTTATAAGTTTTAGTATTCACTGCAGAATTTTTTTTTTTTCTTTATGTTTGATTATTATTTGCTTTGAAATGTTTTTGACAGAGTTATTATTTGAAAGAGAAAGTTGCAGCTCTGAGAGTGAAGGAAGATGTCGTTAGTTATGCAAAATTCAAGTGGCCTCTTCTGTTCTCCAGGTTCTATGAAGCCTACAGGAATTCTGGTAAGAGCTGTATTATGATGGATAGTATTCCTGCATATTCTTATTTGCTTACAGCCTGCCCAGCATTGATTTTGCAGTATTAGTTTTATGTTAGTTGTCAATATAGTGTAGTGTGATAATACAAAGTCCTTTTTTAATTTTATCTGCTTAATTTATGATGTGTTCATCATGGTAAGAGAATTAAATGGGAGAGACTTTACATTCTTATTATGAGTGTGACAATTTCATCTCTCTCAAAAAATGTTAATGATGAACTTAATATTTACACCAGACACCAGGTGTTAAGAAAGTAGTGAAAAGTAGGTGGTTATGATTAGCAAGAGATGTATCAGCAATGTTGGGAAGACAAAAAATGCATACATAATTTCGGTCAGAAAATCTCTCTGAAGTGATCAACAAGGAGGTTGGAAGATAAAATGACAAATCTTAGGGAGAAGGGTGTTGAAGATGGGAGGTGGCTGGAACTGACTGAAGATAAATATTTGAATTATAGGAGGGAGACTTGTATTTTGGTGTTACTGAATGTGCATATTCTATTACAAGAGAATTCTTTGGTAGAAGGAAGTTGCCATGGCCTATTTAGTGTACTATGCTTGTTGCTGCCAGAAGGCAATGCAAGAAATCACAAATATTAGAGACATGATAGTCTCCAGACCAAGATTCAGTCCTTATCCTGAGACATTTCAGATATGAACTAGGATTCCCAGTTACTTGACTTGTCTTTACTAGGATGTTCAAGTACTTGATACCTTGCTTTACCGGAATGTTCACTTGCTTGATACTTGTCTTTAAAAGATACATCTATGCTTATTCTCTGGTATTGATGTGAGAAACTAGCACTCTCTCTTAACTGTGCCTAAGCTTGTATGTTATGGACCTAAGTACTGTAATAATGCATATTTTTTCAAGGTCCAAACCTGCCAAAAAATGATGTGATTATTGCTGTTAACTGGACTGGGGTGTATGTGGTGGATGATCAGGAGCAGGTTCTCCTGGAATTATCATTCCCTGAAATAACCACAGTGTCCAGTCAGAAGTAAGTACATGAGGGCATTTGCACATAACTTTGGGTTTTGTGTGTGTGTGTGTGTGTGTGTGTGTATGCGCGCGCGTGTGCGCACATGTGTGCGAGAGGGGGGGGATTGTAGGTTTGTTGACTTAATTTATTCTTGTGTTTTTTAGGTAGGGGACAGAAAGTTAAGACTGAAATATATGGTGGCAAGCAACTCCAAGGTTTAATTTCATCTTTATTTCTGTGTCTTTATGTTATTTACAAATAATTGTGATTTGTTTCTACTGTTCCCATATGTTTCAACTTCACAACATTTTTAAGGTTTATTACTTGCCTTTGCTTTATGATTTTATCCTGCATTTCCTTGTCAAGGATAGATAAACAGATGTTTCTTGTATTCTACCCTGCAAAATGTATCAAGGGATAATGGGGGTTAAAACCATCTTAATCCCTTTATTCTCCCAAATGGGTATAAAATTGAGCTGTACTTGTAACACCTGTCTGCAGGACCAACAAAGTGTTTTCACAGACCTTCACACTCTCAACAGTCCGTGGTGAGGAGTTCACATTTCAGAGTCCCAATGCAGAGGACATTCGTGACTTGGTGGTCTACTTCTTGGAGGGACTCAAGAAGCGATCAAAATTTGTGATTGCTTTGCAAGATTACAAAGCCCCAGGTTTGTATCCTGGTCAATTTACAAGAGTAATCAGTTGAAAATGTACATTTGTTATATATGTACCCTACATGTTGCTGTTGTTATCTGCACTTATTAATGAACAGTGATTACAATGAACAATTCAGTTGTTGTGTAGTTTTTGTGTCACTCTGGAGTGGGAGCTTGTCAGGTTTGAACCCACAAATGAATAGTCAATGTCTGTGCATGTGTTCAAGGTATGTGGTTTATGTATTTTTGTCAAACACTGCATTGAAAAATTCTTGGCAGGTCCAACTTGCTACTTTTACTAGGTTTAGAGCCCAATACATATCAGTCCCAGATAACACCATGATACTGAGGGGGATAGGCATCAGTTGTGGCCAAACAAAACAATTCAGAGTCAGCTCCTTAAGAGAGATGATTTCAAACCAAACAAATATTTAGGAATGAGGAAGAGTGTTATTTAGGAAATGAAATATTAATGCTTTAGACTTGTGTTTGTGAGGTGACCATTTCAAATGTAGTTTGGGTTACAGGCAATCCTGCCTCACGTTTCACATGGTTTTTCCTCAGACTGTTTAGGAGAATACTGGGATTGTACTTTACAATAGGTCACAACTGCTTCGTGCAAAACCTGTTTTCACGTTACGTATATTTTCTCATTAGATCTCTCTAGAAGACATATGCCTGTTTTGAAGTATGTAGTAAATTAAGATTTGTCTGTCAGGTTATCTTGGTATTAAAACTTTATGAATCATGTGGTTCTGTTCACAGGTGAAGGTTCATCATTTCTGAGCTTCCTGAAAGGGGACCTGATTGTACTGGAAGATGACAGCACAGGTGAGACTGTGATGAATTCAGGCTGGTGTGTGGGGCGGTGTGAGCGCACAGGTGAAAAGGGGGACTTTCCTGCTGAGACTGTATATGTGCTGCCAGCCTGCAGTAAACCTCCACAGGACATTCTGGTAAGAGAAGCATGTGGATGTTGTAGCCAAACATTTTTGGTATATTTGTTTATTAGGTGGAGCGATTTCTGGCCTCAATTACAGGCGGTTCATAGCCATCTGTTACAAATTTGAACTGTCAAAATACATTCAAGAAACCATTGGTGATAGGTAGGAGGGGTTGCATACAGAGAGCTTTATGCAGGAAAAACGGTTAGCAGCAGATAACGGAACTGGGTGACTAACACTAGCAGTACAGTGACAGAGATGAGTGAGTGAGGTGGTGTATAGTGTGGTCAGCTAATAAAAACAAAGGTTATTATTTCTGGTGGGAAGTGACAGTTGTTTTCTTTTCTGTTGTGAGAATGTGATTTTTGTTTTCTTAATTGGATAAGAGTATATTTTACAACACAAATACAAATAAATAAATAAACAAATAGTGAAGACTGTCTGTGGATCTGATGAACTCCACTTTTATCCTGTAAGAAGTTTCACCTACCACAACGAGCAAGCCAGGACAAACGAGGTACGAAGGGTGATTGTGTATAATGTGGACTACAGAATGACAGACTGGATTAGTGTTACTCAAACACATACAATAACAGATTGTTTGTATAGCTAAAATTCATTCTGGACATGTCTAGCTTTAGGTTTCTAGATAGGACATAGGGAGGTAAAAGATTTTGAAGTGAAATTCAGAAAACAATCCCTGAATTTAACCTGCTTTTAACAACTACATGATTACAATTTTGATTTTTTACTGTTATTTTGAAACAGAATTTACCACATTTTTAAATGATGTGGTTAATACCTGTAAGACTTGAGCTGTCATGGGGACTAAATGTGATCAAATATTTTTGGGCTTCTGGCTGTGTCAGTTCAGAATGGAAGTTTAACCTTTCAGAGAGCTGATATTTTACCATTATTTTTGTAAAAGGGTGACTAGTGTTATATATATATAGAACCTTGAGGTAATGGGCAATCATTAGTCACTGACAGATGATGGGCGGAGTCAAATATAAACATGCATAGCTGCTTTACAGCGCAGGCTATAATGAGCTGGATTTGCACTCTCCTGCACCTACCAATCTTCCTAGGCCATTGGATGCCCTTGATGGTGGGGCCTAGATGTTGTTTATATATGATCAACATTGTTTAGGATGGAGATAGAGCAAATCTTTATAACAATGCATTTTAGTTCCAAATTTATGCACTTGCAGCCCAAGAAGAATTTATTGTGTTTTAATACTTGTCTCAATGTTATGATTTTGACAATAGTGACTTGCAAAGGGAATCAATTCACAGAATAAACTGTGTGGTACGTTGTAACTTCAGACCACACAATGAACCACATTCACAAACATTTTTCTTTCTGGCTTTACTCAAACATATAACAATTTAGTAATTTGCTGCACAGGCATTGTTCAGTTTGGAGGGTGCTGAACATGGGCGTAAACTCCATCCCCAGCAGGTGAATGGTGCTGAAGTAAGAGAGAAACCACACACTTTGGCTGAATATGCACTGGATCATTTCAGGTTGGTAGAATACCCAGGTGAACGATGCCCTTGGACTGTTTTCAGAATCAACATTGAAGTGATTTCATTGATGTGACATGTCATATTCTACACCAGGGACTAAGTTTGAACAGTTTGCTGTATTACTGGGTATTTAGCTAGGTTAAAATGTTAGAAATTCTCTTTGTGACTGTCTGAAGAAAAATTCTGCCTTCAGGGGAGATTAAGTTGGATCAGTATGTTGAGTAATGTATTATTGCACAGTGCCAAAATAATTGCAATGTAGTGCAGCTTTGAAGGTTGCTGACAGCAGTTTGGTGTCTTAAATACAATTATGAGTCTGTTCTGTGGACATTGTCCATTTCCTGTGGTGTATGTTATATTTACGGAATTTCAGCATTTTGCCCTTTATACATTTTGAAGGCCCTGCCCCCCCAACCAAAACAAAAATGAATGCATTTGTTTGAGCCCTTTTAAGAAGGATAATTATTATTACTGGGCTTTTAATGAAGTTGGACTCTGGAATACATACAAGGGTACATAAAATTTCTTGTGATGTGTAAATTAACATAACAGTAGCCACAGGTTTTGTTAAGTTCAAAATGTATGGGAATAATGGTCACAGGTTTAGAATAAAGTTTCCCACCAATTTCAGTGGGAACCAAATGAGATACAAATCAGTGAATTCTTATTTGAGAAAATTTTTCCAACCTTGCAGACCTCCACCAAAACGCACAATGTCCAAGGCTCTAACACTGACATCAGCTCGACGGGGTAATGCAGAGGAGCTATGGCGCCATTCCCGAGAGCCATTGAAACAACCACTCCTCAAGAAGCTACTTACAAAGGAGGAACTGGCTGAAGAAGCTTGCTTTGCCTTCTCAGCTATGCTGAAATACATGGGAGACCTTCCGTCAAAACGACCTCGTATAGGCAATGAATACACTGACCAGATCTTTGATGGCCCACTCAAACATGTATGTGCAGTCAAATTTTATGGGAATTTAAATATTTTAGTAGTTAAAAATTCCTTGAAAATCTGTTCTGTTTTTACGCAACGTAATGAAGGAGAATTTCTGTAAGGGGAAAACTTCTGATAAGTGAAATGAAAAATTGGGTTAATTTTCAGGTCCATTTTCATACGCTGATCTCAAGCAATTATTTGTAATATTCAAATTATGAAGTTTACAGATGTACATCCAGTGTATTCTTAGGACAGTTTCGATATACAGTTACTTCAGTGCTAAAGAGAACTTCCAGAAACACAAGCTATGATGGACCATGTAAAAAAATGGTAATGTAAAGTTTTCAGTAATGTGAAGTCATTTCTTGGTGGCACAGTTGCAGTTTCTTTAATTACTTCACACACGTTCTCGCATGGGGGTTTTCATTACCTGGTCTTCATTGCTCATTCAGTCACATCATGTTATCATCTACTGCAACAAAATCTTCCGAACTACAGTTGAAGTTTAGACTTCGCTGCACTGTCTCTATGGCATGGTTTGGTTGGTAAACTAATGACAGCCATAGAACCAGAAGCAAACAGTCAGTAGGTTGTGCACGTTGATGAAATGGCCTGCAATTGAATATCAACTGTAGTACAATTTAACCATCAAGAAAGATTATTGATTGTAAAGCCTTTTACATGCGTTAAATGGGAAATCTCTGTTTATAAATCCAAAAAATGAACTTCTAAATTTGGAACACTTTTTCATGACAACTTTGTTTGAGAGAAAATTTAATATTATTCTTATGGGATTTCTGGCAGGACTTTGTATATCTGAATCCTTGCTTGGGAAGCTTTGTATCCAGGGAACACTGCATACCAAGTTTCTTACAATGGATATTTGTAAACATGCATATATAATATTATGGAAAATGTACTGAGTAGCTTGTATGCAAACACACACAAGTACAGTTATCCTAATACAGTAGAACCTCGATCTATCGTTTTTCAAGGGGATGGAGAAAACAAACGATGAATGTGGGAAAATGATTAATCCGGGAAACCACTTTTTTTAACAAAATAAATCGTACATTGTCTTTTGCTTCTTGGCAGAATTTTGCCTCAATTGAAAGTATGACTTTTCGAGACTTAAGATGTTTTCATGGTCCGTGTCGCTTACACTTTGCGCATAGAAAAACGCTTTAACTTTTTCTAAAGCTTCGTAAGTCTCGGCGAAGATTGGCACCATCTGTTGTTCATTTTCGTCTTCTTCATTATTTTCCTCCACACTCCTTGTAGACCCATATGCTTCACATAATTCTTCAACAGTTTCAACGCCACTTGTTGCCACATCGCAATCCACTGAGACGTAGCTGTGGAAATCATATTTGTGGGCTCTACACAGTTCTTCCCAGTCTTGGCCGAAATCATCATCGTCATCGTTTGCCATTTCATTACCATCCGACTGGTACTTGTACCCAGCTGTACAGAAGCAATTTTGAATGGTTTGTTGATTTATTTGTTGCCACGCAGCCATTATGTAGTGCATTGCTTCGAATACGTTAATTTTTTTCTTTACTTCCTTTCGCGACTCCATAAGGCAAATGG
>Ga0123355_10021625_pt1 | contig 10299 bp, 3 predicted proteins | sample TergutEmb28metaG_3_FD_89872 | JGI IMG/M metagenome (GOLD analysis project Ga0123355, IMG submission 89872) | Embiratermes neotenicus P1 segment gut microbial communities from Petit-Saut dam, French Guiana - Emb289 P1 | ecosystem: Host-associated > Arthropoda: Insects > Digestive system > Gut ... | reverse complement strand
CCTTCAAATGTGAGTATCCTCTCCTTTCCTTAAGGTGATCCAGTAACTTACTACGTTTTCTTCCTCGTCTTCCTGTCACTTCTATACCTCCTTTTATCTTTCCTTCAATAACCCATTGTAGAAGGCAGTTTCTACGCAAAATGTGACCAATCCAGTTAGCCTTCCATGTACTTATTTCATGTAGGATATTCCTCTGCTCCTTGACTCTCAGTAATACATCTTCATTTGTCACATAATTGGTCCAACTGATCTCTTCCATCCTTCTCCAGCACCACTTCTCGAAACTTTCCAGGTGTTTCTGATCTGCCCGAAGCGTCCAAGTTTCAGCACCATATAAAGCTATGCTCCAAATTACTACACTTGACATTTCAAAACTCAGCAGTCTTAAAAACTTTATGGGCCAGCATAGTTTATTGTATTTAGTATCCGCTCCCTGTTTTGGGACTATCATAGCCCCTTAATGAGTACAGCCTCCCTCCCACGAGCGGTTGAAAGGGGGGGCGTGATGCTCACCCTTCACTACCATCTAGCGACGAGGTTAAGATGATGGGAGGTTAACTCTCCTCCACGTGTTACCTTCACAGCATTGACAGTAACAAATTTGCCGGACGTTTAACGTCATTTACTGTTGGCGTAGACGGACGAACGAAACCATATCGATTACTGGAGGTAAAAATGTACTATGGAGATCCGTATTTTTTTGTCAAATTGGTATCATTGTACGCTGAACAGTTGACTCAGTAGCTGCGATTATTGGTTTGACGTGTCGAATATTGCGGTTAGTTGGGTGGTTGCGTGTAGCAAGTTTGTATGTAATTTGCCCGTTTTTTGTTTTAGTTGTGTGAAGTTACATTTGGATAATGTTAACAAAATTTGAAACGAAGTCGGCCCGAGTGAAGGGACTGTCATTTCATCCTAAACGCCCATGGGTTCTTGCCAGGTATGGTGCAGTTTTCTTTCGGTTGTCCATGCTGTTGTAAACTATGAAAATGCAATTTGTATTTTGACGGTTGTTTTAACGACCATTACTGAGGTCCCATAATATAATATGTGCACATCCTCGCATATTCGAGGTTTTGTCACTATATTAATGCATGAAGAATACTTTTTGCGGTGTTAGCATAAGAAACTATGCATAAGCAGTTACAAGATTCGGATACTGTTAATCCAGAGCAAAAAATGCATCTTTTCTTCATTTCTGTTTGAAGTACGGTATAATATCACTAATGAGTATCAAAGTGATATAGCTGTAAATATTTACTCGGAAGTTGTCTACCCACTTCAGCTGAATGCGTTTTGGTACTGACAGGCAGTCACCTGAGTGTTTTAGTCAGGTGGTTGGGACTCTCTTTGTGCTTGGGTGATGATATGTTTGGCTGTCAGTCAGGTGGCTAATTGTTGACAGGTGTTTGGTGGTTATCAGTCCTGCTTTGCAAATGCTGTCAGAATACCAGAATGTGGGTTATGACTACTGTTTTCCACATTCACGTGAAGTTATTTGTAATATGTCATCTCAGTCAGTGCTGTAATGTTTAGAGTTGAGAAGGTGTTGTTCAGGAAACCCACATTTGGCAGTCAATTAGTGCCAGTGTATTTATTTAAAATTTACAGTGTAAACTTTTCATAATTGTATTTTTAAAATTGTTACTAATTCTGAAGTAAATTGGCCCCAGCTTATTATCATGATCACCAAAGGGTATAAGCCATTTTATTCGTGGGTTTTGGTCATTCCAGTGCTTCCTTTTCTGACCTTGTTTTTTCCTACCCATTAGACTGCTCATGCACTGACTTTGACAATGTATGTCTTGTCCACTGTTAATAAATGTTGTATTTTCTGTGGTTTTTCTGTGTTGCATAATGCTATGACCTACCAAAATGCTATCAGAACAACCTCTTTCTTGGCAAATGATTTAACCAGTTTGTGTAACTAGTTACCTTCTGATCAACAATTTGGCACTACTAATGTAGATTTTGAGTAACAAATTAATTTTCCATAGCTTTGTCACCAATGTATTGTAGGGTAAGATGAATGATGAGGTCACTTTTGGAGGCTTCATATCAAGCCTACTGTTATACTTTTACTCCATCAGTAAGGGCTGCCTACTCTGCCTGTTCCAGCGTACCACAGTACGTCCTTTTTTGTCAGGATCGGTCATTGTGGTCTTCAACCATAACGTTGGGTTAGGTTAACTGTTACCACACTGAGAGAGGATGTCTCTTTCTCTTCCACCACCTCTTCAGAGTTTGTTTTTTCTGTTGCAGTCAGTTGGTAAGGTAACCCTGGGCAGGGGTTTGTGTTATGTCCGGTGAAAGTGGGTTCCTCTCAGAAGTTGGTCACTAATAAATTAGTGCCAGTCCAAGCAACTAGGGCACATGTATATTTCAGATTTTGATAATAGGTGATATGTTTTTTGATTTCATAGTGTTGTTTACATAAAGGGGTGTGTGTGTGTGTGTGTGTGTGTGTGTGTGTGTTACACTTAGCCATCAGTGTGTAACATACCAGCAATTTAAAGAAACAAAAATTACTGTCAAAATGTAATTTTTAGATATTTAATTGTTATATAATTTTATAACCAATGATTACTGGCATGGTTTGAACATGTTAATTGGAAGGTGTGTATCCTCTGGGATGTTACATTGTAGTGACTGGTGAGTAATTAACTGATGTTTCAGAGGAATTGATTTTGTGAGGTGTGAGGTTTTCCCAGCAGTGTTGGTGAATAATTATGTCTTCTGGGATGTTACACTGTGTTGACTGGTAAATAATTATAAATAATTACTGTTGTAGAAAGATCAAAATCAAATAAAAAAGAGGAGAAAATATATGTTAGTATAAAAATTTAATATTATTATGAAGAAAAATTTATTCTTCCAGTATGAATACAAAAGTGTCTGGCAACTTCTTGATCAAAATCTGTAAATGTATCCCTGAGAGCTTGAATATTTGCTGGTAAATGAATGATCTGGATGCTCCACTATGTAAATAATCATAACATTGACCATGAAACTACATTCCAGTAGGTGTTCTGTACAGTTGAGGTTCAAGATACATCACTGTCTTGCATTTATTGCTATATTTTAAGTACAGTGTTTTTTATACCCAATATGTATACACAGATTTATTCCTTTTCACCACTGCGTTATCTACGTACACAGACACACATCAGATGCCATTTTGTGAACAGAAAGTATTTAGTGCTTGACAAGTCAGTAAGGATGGGTGCATGTGGGCAGATATGTTAAATTCAGTGGAAATACTGGATGACAGCTGGGTCTTGAAGATGCATGAGTTCCAGATGTATTGGGATACAGTCAGAATGATAATAGTTAGGTTTCCAAAAGTAATCTGTGTTGTGTAATAGCATAAAATATGAACATTATGCAAATAATGAATAAAAAAGAGGGGGTGAGGAAGTCTTCTCTGTGAGTTACCATTTGTGTAACAGTTAAAAATGTACAGTATGACACACTTATGACGGTATGACCTTGTATTTCTTACATTTGAATGTCTGAGTGATAACCACCCCTTTGAACCAGTTCATTGTTTCACTATTTGCTGAGCTGACTCAAGGTCCTTTCCAGTTAAGGTGATGGAAAAGTAAATACAGAGTTGTAGAGAACTGAGATAAATTAATTGTTCTGGAACATGTTATTATCATAACTCCAGGGATTACTATAAATGATAGTAATTAGGCAGATTTATAAAACCTTATAAATAAATACTACATAATGCATTTTTCATATGTGCATATCTTGTGCATTTGTATATTTCTGCCTTTGGAATTCCTCTGCTTTGAAAACTGCAACACACATGAATTTCTAATTCAGTCATAGCTTTAAATATAGTTTAGTTTCCAATTTGTTAATACTGTTGCTCTTTTTGAGTCTTAGTGTTTGGAAGCACCTGAGATTTCATTTATAACTTGACCACTGCAAGACATTTGAAAGGCTTGATGTTGAATTTGATCATAAAAGATTATTTCAAATTCAAGTGTGCATCTCATCATGTCTTGTCAAGAAGTAGTTTTTAAAAGGGAATAAAAGCAGCTACAGAATGTTGTTATAGTTCTTCACCTTCAGTAGTTTGTAAAAGTGCATTGTCACTAAACAAGTACTTACATACTATTAAAACACTTTAATATCCAATAGATGCACAAATATATAAATGGTAGATACAATTAGAATTATTATAAAATATTTAAAAATTCCTCCAACATGTTTTGGATCACAAGGGATCCATCATCAGGGAGCTGTATACAGTGCTTGGCTAAAATTACAGTAATGGTTCTGTCGTGTCCATTGATATGGATGTAGTCAGTGTTATTATTGTAATTTTAGCCAAGCACTGTATAGAGCTCCCTGATGATGGATTCCTTATGATTCAAAACATGTTGGAGCAATTTTTAAATATTTTATAATAATTCTAATTGTATCTACCATTTATATATTTGTGCATCTGTTGGATATTAAAGTGTTTTAATCGTCATTGATGCACGGTACAAACATGAAGATTACTTGCATACTAGTTTAGGATGTCTACAAACATACTTCTCATTTCTGATACACAACAGACACAAGCATTTGTAGGCCATTGAATGGTGTGTGTACAAGTACTTATATAAAATATAGCCCTTTGGAAACTGATTGATACAAATAAACAAGTTCATCACCAAAAAATTGCAGTTGTTTTTAAATATGAAGTACAGCTACTTGGTTTGGCCACTGTTCATGGCCACCTTCCTAGACTATCAGTTCTTAAGGACAAACAGAGTGTTACTGTACAGCTTGTCAGTAATAAGAAGTGATTAAAATATGTTATTAAAACAAAAGTGTATAGCATTAATTAAAATTATATTAAAATTATACAAGACAGTCAAATTGCTGCATTCATACACCTCAAAAATTGAGAATTCTTTGAGTTTATTGAGCAATATATCCTACGAGTTGACACGCCATGCATACATTATGAACGTTCATTTTATACTGTTTTGGAATTTATGATGTGAAGAGTATTTTGAAATTCTGTGCTTTCCAAAGTAGAGGTACTAGAAATTTTAATTATCCATCAGGATAGGAAAATAATGGTGCTGTTTGTATGAACTTGACATAATTTTTAGACCTGAAGCACAGTTGTGTCACTATAAACATCTGTTGACATCCCATGTGGTACACAAATAATGTGACATGGTTGTGAAAGCAAATTTGTTTCATTTCCAAGCAATTTATTGTTTTAGTTTTGAAGATTAATTTCTTGTGGGATGTGACACCATGTCATTGGCTGTGTAGTTCATGACATTTGGAAGGAATGTAGTTCCCTTTTCCTTGAGGGTCCAGCATTCCAAGGCTTGGACATCCCAGCAGAATTGAATCTTTAGCAAAACCACTGTAAGAACCTCACATCTACTTTTGTTGTGTTCTGAAGGTGTATCATTTCAGCTCTGTATTCACTTTTACTGAGAAATTTGTTCAAGCAGTGGTTGTTTCCATTTTCTCATCAGATGCATTTGTTGTGTTTGAGTCTGCTACATCATTTGCTTCTTCTGCTGGAGTTTTACTGCTTGTGGTGGGTTGTGGGTTTGCAGTAGTAGTGGCAGCAGATGTGGTTGTGGCAGCAGATGTGGTTGTGGCAGCAGATGTGGTTGTGGCAGTAGTGGTGGTTGTAGTAACAGCTGAAGTTTCTTCAGAAGGAGACCGAGATGTGGTTTGTGGTACAGGTGTGGCACTCTGGGCTACTTCAGTGGATGTGTTGGGAACTGATGGTGTTAAAACATCACCATGGATCATGGTTTCTTGTGCTTCTTCATTTTGAGAAGTGTCTTTGATTGAATTGGCAATATCATTGGATATAGTATATGCAAATGAAGAAATGAGGTTTTGAAGTGGGGGGGCAAATCCTATGAAAGGGTATGTATTAGCAGGGAACAGCTGAAGATTGTAGTAGGCACTGTCAGAGCTGTTTGAAGTAGGGTGTGTAGTAGAGGATGCTGTTGTGGTATTGTTTGTGTCATTCACACTTAACGATTGACCAGTAGATTGTTCTACTTCAGGCGGTACAATCGTGCGGAAGAGTTCCACAGATTTTTGCAAAACCTGGTTAGCTTGTGGACCAGTAACAAATGCCACTTCACTTTTACCTCCTCCCTCATATTCAGTCTGGTAAGAGAAGCCACGGTAAGTATCGTCCGGTGAGGTATATATGGAGGATGCTATAGGTGCTGGTGGTGCAGTAGCAACATTGCTGGTGTATACGTTGTATGCAAAAAGGGGCTGTGCTTGGTATGGCACAGGGATTGCAGTGGTGTAGAGTGACTCTGTTGGTACTGGATAACTAAAGTAGTTAGGAAATGGGGCCCATGCAGACTCCAGAAGTGTTGCACATAGGACTACCTGAAAATCGAAGAGTACACAGATTACATTGTATTCACAGTATACCCATTAAGAGCGTTCATAATGCTAAGGTCAGTTGAAGGATAACAACCCCTCACCTAAGTTCATAGTTATGAAATGCTTTAATAAATGGGGTGGATTGTTCTGGAATGATCCTGGTGACATCTGAAGGCATTGAGAATTCATACTTGGACTATTAATAGCAAATTGGTTGTGAAAGTGAGAGGTGTATGAAAGTTGGCATAGGGTAGTATCTAGGCATGAACTTTGTAAGGGAACCTATGTTGGCCACCTGCGGTTTCATTCAAAAATGGCCAAAAGAAGCAGGTGGTTGTATTACATTTTAATGCTTATTTGCTCGTATGCCTGTGGAGCATCTGTTATGGTTTTTCTAGCCGCCCATCCATTTGTCCGCATGCTTGAAACAGCTTGAAAACTGGTGAGTGGAATTTTATGAAATTTTGTAGTTGAGAATTTTGATTAAAGATTGCTGAGCCATGTACATTTGCAGTTAGCTTGGACAGTTTTAGTGACTATTTTATACGGAGACTTATATTCATTTCTCCATGCATGTTGAACGTGGCCCACCAGGTATGTTTTGGAAAGAGAAAATGTTAGGAACAAAAAATTGTAGGGAGGAATGAAACTTGCACCTTATGTCCAGTACATTTTTGCCAAAAGTGTAATGGTTTCTATATAATTAACAACTTGATTGTGGAACAAGTTAACTTACATTTATATGGTATTTGAGGAGTATCTGAAAGTTGTTTCAGGTCCTCTTTATCTAACAGAAGACAGAAATTTGAAGTAAAATCACCTAATACAACTAAAAATTTTTTCTCTGACTGGGCACTTTGAAAAGTGGAGTTTACCAAGGATCAATTTCAGGGCCTCCGTTGTTCGTAATATATACAAATGACCTTCCCCTACGAATAAATTCTGTTCCAGAATCAGTATTATTTGCTGACGACACTAGTGTTGTTATTTCAAGAACAAATTTTGAAGATTTATGTTCAGTGTCAAATTTAGTTCCCTCACATTTGATTTTTGCCAAGGTTTGCTGCTAGTAAGTTAGTCCTAAATCTAGATAAAACAAATGAAATTTGTATGAAATAATTAATCACATTCTACATTATGTATTGGTTATAAAGAAAAGTATACAGAAGAGACGGTGAAAATAAAATTTCTTGGTTTACAAATTGACAGCCACCTAAATTAGAAGAACCACATTGAACAAATGATTCCTATGTTAAGTGGAGCATGTTATGTCATTAGGTCATAGGTCCATATCAGTAACATTAACATTCAAAAATCAATTTACTGTGCATACTTTCATTGTTGTAATGTTAATAATAATATAATAATAATATAATTGTTTTCTTTCTCCCAATCTGAACAGGTTTTGTCAACTAACATGAATAGGTGCATGAGAGTGGGGTGTTTGTTTACTGTGTGGGAAGGGTCTGTCCAGTTCAGCGAAGAGCTTCTCCTGATATCGGCTGATACATATTTTAAAGTTCAGCTCGGGATAAAGGTTTATAAAATTACACAGATATTTTTAATGTTTCCAAGCCTATTTATGTCACATCTTACGTTACTGTAAAGTCATGATGGCATATGCCTACGTGACTGTATTGGAAATACGGCAGTGGTTGACACAACTTTACAATGGGACGGGGCTCGTTCGTCATTGATCAAACACAAAACGTGCAAATACCTGGTATGTAGCACGGAAAGGTTTTATGTCTTACATGTATTACCCGATTTTCATAGTGGGCCGGGGTAGCGACTTGCTTCGGACTGGACAGTTCGGGGATCGAATCTCGTTGGGGACGAGATTTTCCGCTCCCGTCCTGACCGGCCCTGGGGCCCACGCAGCCTCGTATACAGTAGGTACCGGTTGTCTTGCTGGCGCGTGTCCTTGACAACAAACCCCTCTCTAGCGCTGAGAAGTGAACTGTACCTCTACTCCTCCTGTGAACTTTCACGGTCTGTTCGAGAGTGAACTTTATCTTCTTGCCTTACTGGAATTTCATCGTGCACTTAATTTTTTAGTTAAAAAGTGCTCGTTTCGAAATTGTTAATTTTGACATACAAGGTTTGAAAGACGAAAGTGCGAATAAGCACATGCGTAATCGTGCGAGATGGCCACACCAAAATCCGAGTTGTAAATGTAACGGAGTTTGTGGAGCAGCGAAGACAGCTGTTGCAGCACGTCCCAACCTTGCATTTAATCGCGATAGCGTAGGCCTTAACGAAAGGCCGGTTAGTACTTGTCGCGACAAAAAGTCACATCCTCTACTAGAACGACCTTGCCTGTGGATATTAACGGGTTACACCAGGGAAAATTTCTCTTTGGTCAAGGCCGACCAAAACTGTCCCGAGTCCGGTTTGCGAATCAGGTAGGGATACCACGCCTTTACATGTAGATCTTAGACACGCCCGGATCATTGCCCAACATGCGGCCCTCAACCCCCCCCACCCCCACCCCGGTCTCACACACACACACACACACACGGTGTCACTAATTGCTAATGTGCGTATGTCAAATTAATAACATATGTCAATGGCTTTTCTTATGTGGTACACCAGGAATGCATAGTAGTTTCTCACCATCATTGGGCATGCCCGGAAATTATGCGACGTATTTTTTTCAAGGTGATAAATCTATGTTAATATGACAACCCCACTTGTGAGTGGCGACAGTACAAGCGCGTGAACAAGGATTTTGGTGACATCTACTATGGAACAAATATTTTCTAGCCATATGTACCGCATGAACAAGGATTTGTACACACTCCCAGTGTCTCTTACATAAAAACAAAGTAAAATTGTCCCAGTATATGCCATGAAGGCGTGCAGGGAAGTGGATTACAGCTCCACTCATTCTTAACCTCTGCACTAGATGGAAGTGAGCGGTCAGCTTCACGCCCCGGACGCTTTACCTTTGAGGAAGAGCCTCCGGGATCCTTTGAGCAAGAGGCAGGGTGGGCCTCAGAGAAGGTCTGGACCCTTTGGAGAAGAGAAAAATCTCTTGTCCCTGCTGGGAATCGAAGCGCTATGTCTCGGACGTCTAGCCCGTAGACTGGTTGCTGTACTGAGCTATCACTGCCCCTGCAGTATATGCGTTACGCAGATCACTGGCGTCTGTTGGGAGTATTTGTACTGTAATACGGAACGAAGCGACAGCGACAAGCTGTACATTGTAGTGACGAGTCTTCCACTTCCGTCTCACAAGATGGAACATTGTCACGTACATTTCCGTTCGTTGTTTGGCGCTCCGTCTTGCGATAAACATCCGAGTGGAACACAAAGTCCACTGTCATATTGCGTGTATTTTGAGCCCGATTGATTTACCAGTAGATCTGTTATTACTCTTTGTTTATTTCATCCTTGTCCAGAACGCGTGTTACTTAATAAGAGGTCTATGTAAAGTGTGTGGGATACAGTCTTAAACGTTTTGCTTCGTCGCCATGTTTGTAATTGTGTGCCTATGATTGATCACCACGCCATGAAGTGTGGGGGAGCAGGGGTTTGACGATCTGCACTTGTGCCTTCTACGTTAGGCAGAGGTATGAATAGGTAGTTGTCAGGTTTAGGTGCTGACCGCTGTTCTTCCGCTGTGCTTTGGGTAGGAGGTTGGGTGGGTCCGAGAGTCGGTCTAGACGCTGAATAGAAGTAATAATGATGGTGATGATGATGATAATGATAATAATAATAGTAATAAGTTGAGAAGATTCTAAAATATAAAGACCTTACAATAGAAATACAGCGCATGTGGAATGCAAAAACAAAGGTGATACCAGTAATAATAGGAGCGACTGGGACTATTTCAAAGTCATTCAGAAAATACGTGAGCAACATACCAGGAAAGCATGAAGTCAAGGAAGTACAGAAAACAGCCATATT
>Ga0123355_10021623_pt1 | contig 10300 bp, 4 predicted proteins | sample TergutEmb28metaG_3_FD_89872 | JGI IMG/M metagenome (GOLD analysis project Ga0123355, IMG submission 89872) | Embiratermes neotenicus P1 segment gut microbial communities from Petit-Saut dam, French Guiana - Emb289 P1 | ecosystem: Host-associated > Arthropoda: Insects > Digestive system > Gut ... | reverse complement strand
GCTGTACAGCCATCCCTTCGTACTATTGCTACAGCACAGCTGTACAGCCATCCCTTCGTACTATTGCTACAGCACAGCTGTACAGCCATCCCTTCGTACTATTGCTACAGCACAGCTGTACAGTCATCCCTTCATACTATTGCTACAGCACAGCTGTACAGTCATCCCTTCGTACTATTGCTACAGTACAGCTGTACAGTTATCCCTTCGTACTATTGCTACAGCACAGCTGTACAGTCATTCCCTCATACTGTTGCTATAGTACAGCTGCGGTCATCCATGCATATTCGCTTTCAAACTACCAACAACAATTTTCCTTACGTATCACAAACTGCAAAGACAAACTTCTCCCAAAGCATCTTAGTAACCTTCGCACAGCCCCTCATTTCCTAATCTGCAGCCGCTAAATCACGGCAAGCCTCAGCTTGCAATTCGTATTTCTCTCTGTTTTACGTAAGGGAATCTCAGTATCTCTAACTAACGCAAAGTGATAGCATGATTGGTCTATTATGAACTTCAGGTGACTTGGAATTTTTCGTGGCGCAGTCGAGTTATTCTCCCGGCATCCGCACGGAGAAACTGCGTAAAACTGAAAACGTTAACCAGTGTTGTGGCAAAAATTCAAAACTGGAAACTAGAGGATACAAACAGAGAATGTGAGCGACACAGTAAATTGTATTAAACCGGCGACATCTCGCAGAAAGTGACACGTCACGCATTCGTATTTTCTGCGCACTGTTGTCATACATTAACCTTTATCCTGCTAACGTGGAGAATAGGGTGAGCTCCTAATAATGCCATCAGATGGCAGATTGGATTTAATTTGGCGTTTAAAGGGTTAAAGTAAGCGACGCTGTTAGTTACAGAAGCTGTCTTCAGCTGTAAAGTTTAGTAAAATAAATTATGCTTAGTCCATTTCACTAAAGGGTAGTTTGTTGGCCTGTAAACGAGTATGTATCATACTCGTAAAATTCTCTCTTCGTGAACATCTCAGGAACGTATTCCTAGCCAATTAGAGGTATGCTGCATGCAATTAGCTATGACGCTCATTCAGCACTGAAGATTAATTCCAGTTTAGCGAGATAGAATTCCAGTGCATGCGAGATCGAATTCCATGAATGTCTATTCTCGTTGAGGCCCCTTATTCTTTGCCTCAGCCCCTCTACCTACGAATGCTTCCAATTCATGTTATCGTACATAACGTTCACCACAATTCTAGCACTTCTGGATGCTAATATGTGATGTAGGCAACACTGCTTACTCAATACAAACAGCTTCAAACTTATTACGGTAACTCCGAGCGGTTTTCCTTAATATTTTTCTGATCGTGTTTTTAAATTGTTTATTAGCTACAGGGGGATAAAGGAAAATGTATCGTGAGTGCAGGAAAAGTGTCGTACATATGCTGTCAGCGGGAAATCCACTGATAAGTTGTCTAATTAAAAAGTGCGAAAGCAAAAGTTTCTATATATGGGAATATACGCTGCACTGCAGAACTTTTATGAATAATGTTGTGTTTGTAATTCAGTTCACCGAGTGGAATAACCCGTAACCTTGTAGCTAGGTGCGTCTGGGTTAAAGCTGGTGTAAAGACTCTCGCGACCGGAAAGTGAAGCCTATATTACGAATAATATCGAAGGAGGCGCCGATACCGGTAATGTTGCAACTTGCAAGAAACAACGGTTTCAAGTCTAACAGATATGTTTTAAAAATGTCCATTCATTCATTCATTCATTCATTCATTCATTCATCCATCCATCATCATCATCTTCACCACCACCACCACGTAGGTCGTCTTGTGACAAGTCCACAGCCCCTTCAAAGCCAGTTCTCCACAGAGCACAATGTAGTACTCCCTCTTTCGATCTCCAGTAACTTCTCTCTTCCTAAATGTTATCATCCAGTAGCTTCTTACGTCTTCTTTCTCGTCTTCTCGTCACATATATTTCTTACTGTCTTTCCCTACATATATTACGTTACAGTCCGAAATAAAGAAACATGTACAGGCTAATTAAGGATAGGAAAAGAAAAATAGAATTTTACTGTTTTTTTTTAATTTATGAACAAATCGACGGAATTGTGACAACATTGTCGCAACTCACATAACACAAGCGAAAACATTTCTTAACAATCGAACTCACAAGAGTAGGTCATATTCAATCGTGTCTCGAAAATACGTATTGAAATTTGAACTGCGAATTTTATTGTTCAGAACTTTCTTACTAATCCAGAGTTTGAGGGTATTTTTCACAATTTCTAAACGTAAATAACGTTTCAGCAAATCAATACTAGCTCGCTGTGACAGATAATATAGGAACTATAGTGATTTTACTAGCGGACCGGCAAAGAAAACATAATGATCCGTGACAAATTTTAAATTATGTGTCCGAACTTTTTGGGCACAGCCATCTGGCCCAAAATATAATTCTATTCTCCTTTTTTCCCTACCTAAAACGGCCACCATTCTCAGACAAAACAAGAATGAGTCGTGTAGGATAAGGCTGCCCGCAGATAGTATAAATACGTTAGACGTGTTCAGACATTTAATATACCTTATACATGCACATGTACAACGTATATAACATGTGTATACACATTAAGTGTTCGTCATATGCATTAAACTGTACAGTGCCTGACATTTCAGCATGTCTAAGAAAAGGATTTCGTCTTTTACAGTTCACAGCCACTCAGCTGCTGAAGAAGGCATAGTCTCTTGTGGAACACGGCAGTTCGTTACCGTGTCCAGACTGAACAGGTCTGCAGTTCTTTGTGCACAGGTAACTGCTGAAAGCAACCGGTATATCAATATGTAGGCTGCTGCCCAAATGCACACAGCACACTTTATTTGTATACATATACATTTACATAACATTCTGACCTGGGAGGGATGAGGTAACGGGGGAATGGAGGAGATTGCATAACGACTAGCTAAATGATTTGTACTCGTCACCCAATATTGTGCGGGTGATAAAATCGAGAAGAATGATATAGGCTGGGCATGTGGCGCGTATGGGTGACGAGAGGGGTGTGTGTAGGGTCTTGCTGGGGAAACCGGAGGGAAAGAGACCACTGAGGAGACCTAGGCGTAGATGGGTGGATAATATTAGGCTGTATCTCCAGGAGGTGGGATGTGGGTATATGGACTGGATTGGGCTGGCCCAGGATAGGGACAGGTGGCGGACACTTGTGAGTGCGGTAATGAATCTTCGGGTTCCGTGAAATGCGGAGAATTTCTTGACTAGCTGCAAACCAGTTAGCTTCTCAAGAAGGACTCTACACCATGGAGTAAGTAAGTAAGTATAGATTTACATAACAGCCTCATTGCATTCACAATTTTCGTGTTACAAGATTACAGAATTACTTTGCCAAAGTAGAATAAAAGTGGGATTACATATTACGCTCCATCTTTCTCGTAACTTAGAACTACAAACTAGTCAAGATAGACCATAGAACGTCGTTTTGTACCACTCTTTCACTTTGTTAACCTGTTACAGCCTACTGGTTACGTGATGCACCAACAGTTTAACATCAACAACTGTACGCTCTGCCCACACTGTATTTATGTGTTTTGTATTTATCCGAGAACAAACAGGGACTTGTGCCACTTACAGCATAAAATGATTGGTTTTTATAACCGTAGTGAAAAGTGTTTACAGCGCGGTACGGACTGGGCCTTTAAATAAAGCAGTCTGCGCTTCGCATTTAAAGAGTTGTCACTTCTTTTGCTAAATGTCAAGTAGTCATAATTAGATCTTTAATCAAAATAGACATTTTCGAGTAACTTATTCAAATTTCTTAAATTAATTATTTTAAAACAAAACGAACGAAATTTCATAAACAGAAAAAGATGTGGTCCACATGATATTTGAAACAGAATTTTCTATTGGCCAGATACAGAATGCGATGAACAGCAGTGACGTAACATCTGCGGTGACAAATCCATTATATAAAGTTGGCGGCAAGGTGGCAGTCTAACAAATTATTACATCGAAGAACTTTATCGTGTTCATATCCGTGCACTGACTGTCACTTTTTTACTTAAAACATCCCATTATATACCTTAACACCACTTTATTCGCACTGTCACACTGCTATATATTTCAGCCCACAACGGGCCATTCTGAGGGAGTACTAATACATTTCACGAGCAGGGTCAACAAAATGCGTGTCCAGATGTAAATATTAGCTTAAAGAGCAGCGTGTTGTGTGTTACGCACCAATGCTCTAGACTTACTAACACAAAGCACACGATAATTACGGTCGATATTGCTCATAGACACCGCAAAACACGTTACGTGGTTGCTAATCCTTGTAGCAGCACTTAGAGCTTATATCTAGGTAGACGTCAATAAAACGTCTGCTGGCTTTCAAAATCCTTCATCTAAATAAAAAATCAGTGACAGTAACGAATTATGAAATTTCTTTCTCGACAAGCTGATGAAAACCGTCTGTGAAAATAAATTAAGCTCGTTTAGAGCAGTAAAGTAGCGAACAGTCTGCAAGAGTAAACTTGTATTTTTTAGGATGAGAAAAGACACTGGAACGTGCGGACCTTCTCTGGTTAATTACGAAAGAGAAAGGAAAGCAAGAGTGGCTGGGGAATGACCTCATATTTTCTCCGCTCGAGTACGTTGTGATGGTAGAGAAACTAAAAATATTATTCTGATATGGACAGAGGAAGATAAGAGGAGAATAAAAATAATTAAATTGAAACATAGAGCTTGTCACTACAACCGAATATTGGACTAAAATATTTTAATAATTCTGGCTAGCGATCATGAATTTTGGAACTGTGATACAGTATATTATTTAGCTTATAAAGCCACTCACTGTCTAAATAAAAGATGAGAGAAAACAGAAATAAAACAATAGACCAACAAAGAATATATGTCACTACAGAAGGACAAATGAAGGAAAACGTGAAGAAAGGAAAGCGCTAAAAATACAAGAAATGAGGAAGGAAAAAATAAGAGAAACAAAGGAAGGCAAGGACTGTAAGTACGCTATAAATCTGGACCCCATCTGAAGAGGAACGTACGGTGTTAATAATACTGGAGTTTCCTAATTAGAATTGTTCTGTAAGCATGAAACAAACAGAGCGATTACAGGCTACTCGTCAGGGCCGTGACTACGTGAACGGCTATAAAAGGAAAACAAATCCTGTCAGCGAGTAAAAGGTGATGAAATGAGAAAAAGAAAGCTCCTATACTTAGTGCCGCTTGTTACTTCTAATACATTAGAAGACCTTCAGGCAAGAATTTTCAATTTCGATGTGGAAGGGCTAAGATATATTCTCTTTGCCACCTTTCATATTCATCCTTGCATAAGGAAGCGCCTTCATTCTTGTCAAACGGTTATGGAACATTCTGCGTATTTATTCCTCTTTGATGTAAAGAATTACATTGGCTACACTCCCCCACCTCCAAATTCCTTCTTGTAGTTTCCATCTCAATCGCTGTCTACGCAAACGTAAGCTTATAGATTATACTCTCTTTTCTTTCGAGAAAAGGAAGGTATGTGTATATAAAACTTCTATACGACAAATACGCCCGAAGGTTACAGATGCTTTGATCTTTAAATACGCTTTTCTTTTGAGAGACACTTTACGAAAACATCAAAATGTTACAGTCTACATCCTATCTGTTCATCTCCGCCCAAAGCAGCCTAATTTCCTATAAAGGGGGTGAACATTAAATGTAAGTTCAGCCACTCACCAGGCCACACACTTCTAAGCCCCTAAACATTAGGCTACGAGAAATTAGCTGAATTCAGAAAAAAAAACATAACTTGTTCCTACACGTTCAAAAAGAAGTTTAAATAGCTTTCTCTTTAGGGAGGAGGCAAGATACCATAAGCCTCGTACTCAAAAGCGTGTTCCTCACCGTCTGTGTCTGTTTCTAGTGATAACGGCTTATTGCAAACAAGAAACTTTATGCTTTTCGCATTACACGTCCCTGCATTTTTCACTCCAACGTCATCAAGAAAACATTGCTTTATAGTCAAACCTGTAAAAGACACAAAGCCTGAGAAGAGGAGGGGAAAAAATAAACTCAGGTGGAAAATTGACTACTTTCTAATTTTTGCTTCCAGAATTGAATTTACTTTCAGCAGACGTGCGAAAAATTTTAATGTACGAACAAAAATTTACACACGTTCCACGTTTCATCACTGGAAAAGAGTTTTTCACCCCTTCTCCTGCGCCTCCCTCGCCAGAGTTTTATAACTACGTAATAAAACTTCAAAACGTATCGAGCAAGCAAAAAGCAGTAAAAGTCTGCCGCTAAGTTTACAATACAAGGTATACATGCCAGTTACCTTTTTTTTAAGCAATCACAGCCACACACCTAGTGGGGATGTTACAAGACCACTTGGGGGTCCCTCATTAGACTACTATACCCCACGATTCGAAATCCAATGCTGTTCACACAGTTCATGCTTGCGACTTTTATTGGCACTGTTGATACGCTAAATGCGACGTTCCTGTCATCGTGCCCCCACTGGTTAAATTTTTACTTTAAATAACGCACCTATCATCAACGAAGTAAAATCTGGACGATATTCAGGTATTAATCTTCGTACCGTGAGAGATATTATAAATAAGATCAGATTCAGAAACGAAATTTTCTACCTTCTACGATTTAGCGTTTTGTCGTCCGGTAGATTTGTATAACACACGGCGTCACACGCCAGCAGACAACAAACAACATTGTCATCACAACCAGGACTTTCAAAGTCTCATACTAGAATCACCAGCGTCGCCAGAAATTCCCAAGCCCTGCACACACCTCTAAACAATATAGCGCTTTGAAAAATAAAGCATTAATATTTTACGTTTCTAAAACGAGCTTAATAATTTAAAAGCTATAATTTAAATTTCACAGAACAACGTAAAAAGGGTTAAAACAAACTCTTCCCTTAATCGCAGACCTACTGTATTTTTTAAATTCCATTCCGATCAGTTTTTCACAAACTTTCCCCAGTTTCTGATTATTATCACTTGCACGACACGAATACTCGGCGCCGTACTCGACAAGAAATCAGTTAATAAACATGGCTATTTATTACTATATCAAATAGAGCCTTATGATTCGGTTACGTGCCCTGTCCTAAACTAAACGACAGAAGGAACAGAATCAAGGTTAATGCAAGTATTGAATATAGGTCTACATAATTAATTTACCAAAGTGTAATTTTGGATTTAGCATTCATAGGTCCGTGCATCGCTAATATATTCGCAGAATACAACAAACAAGAACCAACGTTTCACAATTTATTTATTTCTGTAAGACGTTCTACATGTGTCAGGCGGGTTTTCCGTCCTTCATCGGGAGCTCAAAACTGCACATATAGCTTCAGGCATTGTTCTGAAAAATACATATGTGCAGTTTTGAGCTCCTGATGATGGACGGAAAAACTGTCTGAAATATGTAGAACGTCTTACAGAAATAAATAAATTGCGAAACGTTGCATCTTGTTGGTTGTACTCTGCCGATGTAATTCTGGAGTTTATAAATGTTTCCCTTTAACGTTATAACACAGCTTAATTAGAGTGTTCATGGGACGGTAACATTAAGTACACCGAAGCTCTGGAAAACGTAATGTGATCCTTTAATTTTACGGGGTAAAGAAAGACGTACAATTCATTCTCGCCCATAAAAATGGGTATTCTTTTTTTACTGAATGAAAAACGAACAAGACAGACAATGTATGTATTAACGTAATATTGGGGCGTTTTCGCGAAACTACTTTTGCCATGGAAAAGCATTACGTATTTCATACTGCAGCTGTGTGTCAGCAGCCTTAGTTACCCACGACGCAGGGCGCACGCGCCGTATTATATTGTAGTCTGTGGCCTGTCCGTCTATGCAATAATTTTTCCACATTATCTCATGAACGACGAAATTTTCCGGGGGAAAATAATGTTACTGAGCACAACATTTTTTTTTATTTCCTCTATAACTTTTTTGAGAAACATTTCTCAATTCAATAAGATATGCAAGACATATTATCACAAATGTCTTCAAGTAACATACCGGTTATTCTTGTCAGATTTTAATAAAACTTTGATTTTTTTTCGACAGCGTTTCGAAAATGCTCAGATATCAATTTTCATGAAAATCCTTCCAATATGAGCTGAGTTGTTCCATGCGGACCGATGGAGCGATGGACGGAGACAGACACGACGAAGCTTCTTCCAAATTTTCAAAAGCGCCCAAAAAGAAGTCTTTTTATTGGTAGAAAACCTTGTTTCTTGTCTCGCAGTCAAGTGTTTGCCAGTGTTCAACACTTACATGTATAATGAAAAATAGTGTATACATACTTGATTTTAAGCTTTCGCCGTGTTCTAAATGCAATGTGTTCTTTTTGGGTAATTCCCCGGCGTCTGAGTTCTAATTGCCGAAGTTTCGGAACTCACTGTCGGTTCCATCTTCATAGGCAGGTGAATGAAGTACGTCAGTGGATGGATTGTGTGGGGTATTTATACCTAATCGAGTTGGAGCAGGGAAGTGGCAGAGCCAATAGGAAGTAGTGTGCCTGTACGGTAACACCACTTCCTATTGGCTCTGCCACTTCCCTGCTCCAACTCGATTAGATATAAATACCCCACACAATCCATCCACTGACATACTTCATTCACCTGCCTAAGGAGATGGAACCGACAGTGAGTTCGGAATCGTCGGCTATTAGGACTCAGACGCCGGGGAATTACCCAAAAAAGGAACACATTACAAGTGTACACATACATTAGAAAAGTGGCAATAATAGTCACAACTTCACACCGAAAATATACCACTAAGAAACATAATTTTACATTAACAATATATTTTCCATTTGTAAAGAACGAGACGACCAATGTGATAATCAACATTATAGTCGCGAGCTCCTGATGATGGGCACAGTAGTGCCCGAAACATGTTGAGCTTACAAGAAGTACAACAAAATAATATGTAGCATCCAATTGGTTCTTATTCTTCAGTTATCACAATGATGCACGGTCCAATAAGCATCAAAATCACGCATCAAAATAGGCACATTTCTTCTACTCCAGAGTACTTGTGACTAAAAAGATACACACGAGTATTGTGTGTTCGAATTACTCATTACATAATGAGATCCACAAAGTCAGAAATATAAAATTAAAAATTTGTTTGTTTCCCACATGCGGAAAACTACAGGCAATTTTATTTCTTGCCGAGTGCGCAACCTATCAAATAATGTGTGTTACTAAAACGTTCTAACGAGGAGCTAAATGATCTGTAATCCTCACCCAATATTGTGCGGGTGATAAAACCGAGAAGAATTAGATAGGCTGGGCATGTGGCGCGTATGGGTGAGGAGAGGGGTTGTATAGGATGGATATCCAGGAGGTGGGATGTGGGTATATGGACTGGATTAGGTTGGCCCAGGATAGAGACAGGTGGCGGACGCTTGTGAGTGCGGTAATGAACCTTCGGGTTCCGTGAAATGCGGGGAATTTCTTGACTAGCTGCAAACCAGTTAGCCTTTCAAGAAGGACTCTGCACCATGGAGTAAGTAAGTAAGTAATTATTGAAATGTTCACCAGGCTTATCACAGGGTTTGCAAACTAACGGAAGCCGAAATATCGCTGTTGGTATACCGACCAGGGTACGGGCTCGATTTCCGATGAATCGCGGTTGGAATGTCGGCAATGTCAAAAATATTATCTTCGCCGAAGGGTCGAGTCTCCTTTGGCCAAACACAGCCTGCTATTCAAAAGGAATTGGGGAGGGGGAGCTCCTTCCTCGGGGACAAAGCGGCCGGGGAGTGAAAGAGACATTTTACCACCAACACCCAACGCCGAGTCGAAAATCGGCTGGAGTTATATTTACACTGAACTTTACGTCTTTATTTCGTGCAACAGACACCTTTACCTTTACCTAGCAGCTAGGTTACTATACTATAGACATTCCTGGATGTTATTTAAAATCAGGGCCAAAGAATTGTTCAAAACGAAGTGACCAGTTACGGAGATCTGCGTTTCTCTTTAGCACAAAATATTGGAAAACTAAATATTATTTAGGCCTTGGTGCTAGGGAGTCGTACTTATTAGAAATACGTGGTGAAAAACGTACATAAACACAAGCAAATGCACTATTCCATAATTTATGCACACTATCTTTCACATATTTACTTACTTACTCCATGGGGCAGAGTCCTTCTTGAAAAGGTAACTGCTTCTGCAGCTAGTCAAGAAATTCCCCGCACTTTAAGGAACCCGAAGGTTCATCACCGTATTCACAAGTGCCCGCCATCTGTCCCTATCCTGAGCCAACTCCAT
>Ga0123355_10021622_pt1 | contig 10300 bp, 9 predicted proteins | sample TergutEmb28metaG_3_FD_89872 | JGI IMG/M metagenome (GOLD analysis project Ga0123355, IMG submission 89872) | Embiratermes neotenicus P1 segment gut microbial communities from Petit-Saut dam, French Guiana - Emb289 P1 | ecosystem: Host-associated > Arthropoda: Insects > Digestive system > Gut ... | reverse complement strand
GTAACCGTCCAAAATCGGACACATGTTTATATGAACTTTTTTGATCACAAAGACCTAGGAAATCACCTCCTGAAGTTATGTCCCAAAGTCGTGAATCACCCTGTATATATATATATATATATAACACAAATATAACACCAATTTTTCGGCAATTGCATACGTGTCCGTCCTCAGGTTAGAAGCTCGGGAGATACCCTCTGACACCAGTCCAGGAACTGCAAATTTCGCCTTCTGACAGACTCGTCGGTTTAGGTACCTCCAAACTTTGTCTTCGGCAGATAAAAAAAAAAAGAGATCAGTTTCCGATAGTATGATTTTACAGAAAATACGATGCGAACTGAAACATATTACGAACACTTTTGTGCAGGGCCTGGATAAAGTAGTCGATATAGACACTCGCTAAGAACTGGATAGTTCGGGGTGCGAACCACGGTGGGGGTGAGATATTCCGCACCCGTCCAGATCTGCCCTGGGGCCTACCCAGTATCTTTTACAATGAGTACCGGGTTCTTCCCGGGCGTAAGGCGGCCGGAACGTGGCGTTGACCAACCCCCCCCCCCACCCCCCAATCCAGTGCTGAGGTTAAAGAAAGGTTAAGAGTTATCCTTCTACTCCCCCCTCTGTGCCTTCATGGCATGTTATGGGGTAAACTTTACATTTTACAGTTTTGTGCCCTATGTTCTCGCATCAACACATTACCAAACCACTGTTATGGTACAGTCAAGCCGGACAAAAAACGCCATATTTAGAGAAAAAGTCACCATTATTTACGCCCGAATTGTAATGTAACACGCGGAAACATGATTATCAGGAATTCCTTTCCACGAAGCAGCAGTAAGGTTCATAAAGAGGAATCAGTACATGCTTTGCGATCACGTGAGAACAATTAAAATGTTATGATAAATATAATATTAAATAGTGTACGTCAGCACAATCACTTTATTACTCACGGTAATTATAAGGCTACATGTTTCGACTATAGATTAGTCATGATAAATGTTTTGAACTGCTCAGGATAGTCGCAGCGTTGCCAGGAGGCACGGCTGGCAATGCTGTTATGAAGCACAATGAATTCCGATGGTGTTAATTCTGTCTCATATTTTCTCAATGTAGGAAATGCTTAGGGAAGATACTTACTGGATGCGTCAGTCTCAGCACTGGGTCCAGATGTGAGTTCTTATGAACAAAACAATAAATCTTTGAGTTACATGAAGCGTAAACGTTTGTTGAGCTGAGAGTGTATTAGTCAAAAACGAATAGTGCCCCATACTAAGGTAAAACATAACTAGAATTCGAAGACACGTGTGTTATGTATTAATCATACTGTGAAGGCGTAATAAAGTAATTATCCCATAACAGATGTCAACAGCAGGAAGAGGATTTTTGTCTTATAACCAATACAAAGCCCAGCGAAATTTCAACGGTAAATTGTTGGGGTTATCAACACCGCAACTGAATCTTGAAACATACTATTTATTGACATAATAATTTCTGTGCGCATTAAACATTCTCTGCTTCCGACTATAAGAACAAACTTAACAAAAATACTTTATAGCAGTAACTTCAAAAGTTGGTATTTATTAACCTTTAAAGAATTACAACAACAAGGCAGTAATTACCACCAAGGTTGACTTCTAACATACATGACCACAGGCTAGCAAGCGTTATCCTTTATATAGCTATACAGGTCTACAAAAACGCCGAAAGAAATTACTTGATCAGCCTTTTCTTGGAGACTGAACCTGTGAGCTACGTCACGTCCGTCGTTTCTGCAACCTGTCCATATACACTACACGCAAAAGTAAATGCATATTTATCAATGTAACTAAGCGGCAAACTATGAGAAGATGCCAGGAGTGTCGAGGTAAAGCATTACGAATTCTGTACCTGTTTCTGCACGTATCTGGCACGTTCAAAACAAACAGTTGCAAAAAATGGGAGTGTAGTTTCGCCATGTCATCAGTCCACAGGCTACAGCTCGACAAATGCAATAAAGATTTTCATAAAATCTGAATTTTATGACGTTCACAAAATTTTAGGCCAAATTGGAGTCCACGTTAAAATCGGAAGACAATAGGAGACACTATACACGCTAGAACTACTTGCTTTTCTTTGCAACGCAAAGAAAAGGAATTCGATGGAATTTATCTGACACAAAAGTACTTCCGATGTGAGTTGCAGTGAAAAATGAAACAAGACTTATATCACGTAAATTTCTTCGGCGAGTCCTACGGTTCACGACATAATTACACGAAACTGAGAAACCCACTACACAACTGTTACGCAGCGCTGTATTCCTTGTGTCGAGAAACTCTCCAGAGTTAACCAACACTGCAAGGTCCTCCTCAAGGTAAAGGTAAAGTTCACCCTAGAACAGGCCACGAAGGCCCAGAGGGGAAGCAGATGTATAGCTCTACTCTTCCTTCAACCTCCGCGCTAGATGGGGGTAGGTGGTCAACGCCACGCCCGGCCGCTTTACCCCCGGGAAAGAAACGGTACCCACTGTATAGGAAGCTGGGTGGGCCCCAGGGCCGGTGTGGACGCGTAGGGAAACTCTCGCCCCCACCGAGATTCGATCCCCGGACCGTCCAGCCTGTAGCGAGTCGCTATGCCAACTGCGCTATCCCGGCCCCTGCAAGGTCCTCCTACTGTGTAAAATAGATCACATGGTGCCAATCGCGAGCGCGCACGTGTGGATGCACCCACGCACTTCTAGACCCCCGACTTGCTTTTTTTCTCCCCATCCGGGGCACAACACATTTCCCCCAACCATCGCCTCTAGTCGATAATTCGAAATCTTGTTTGCGTCATTACTCTTTCGTTTTTACCTACATTTATGTAGCCATGCCTTCCGACGTCGAGACCTTGGCTTCGTGACCTCAGAAGTATTAAGAAGGTCACAGCTACCACACGAATTTGAAAGTCCTTGTTGCCTTCTTAAGTGTGTGTTTGTTGAGGCGAAGCATTTACCGCTATTGTGCCTATATTTACATTACAACAGGAGGCTAACCTATAACCACGTGTGTCAGAAACAACCGTCAATTTCCTTGTAGTTGGAAATCATCAATGTCGTCTGCGGTGCAATTTCCGACTAGCGTATTCCTATTATGTAAACGATTCCTGTTATTAATACCCCCTTGTATTTGCGTCAGGAAACATCGACATTTGCTAGCACATCATTAGACAAACTAACAAAGTTCTTTACAACAAATAACCAACACATGCACAATATATTTAATACTTAATTGTATCTAGGTACAATTAAGTATTAAATATATTGTCCAGACACAATTAGGTATTAAATATATTGTCCATTTATTGGTTTTGTGTTATAAATATCTACAAAATGCACGGTACACACAGTTTCAAGTAACACAGTTCAGTTTATTTTGTGGTATTAATATCCGTGCACTAATTGTCAAAATTCAAGAATATGCATTGGGTGGTATATTCTTGAATTCTATTTATTTATTCATTCATTCAGCTACTATCAACTTTCTCGGGCCGTGCCAGGGCTCAGGCGGTTAGTAACCGGCATCTCGCTGCGAAGGCTCGGGTTCGACCCCAGGCCAGTCCATGGGGGATTTGTGGTGTAAAAAGTAGTACTGGGACAGGTTAATCTCCGAGTACTTCGGTATTCCCCTGACAGTGTCATTCCACCAAAGTGCCATATTGCTTCATTGATCTACGCTACAGAGGCGTCAAAAACATGCACACAACTCTCTCAGTAACTTACACCGGGAAGGCGCAAACAGGATAAATCTGGCTTACAAACGGGACTAGCGGCGGACTCTTGTCAAAATGGCAATAAACATTAGGGTTCCACGATACGCAGTGGCTTTCTTGACGAAATGAGGAAGTATTTCGTGCCTTCTCAAGAAAGCCCATGTGCCGTGGAGTTCAAAAACTTAAAGTTCCGTCACGTCAAGTGACAGGATTACTAATGAATAATGAACTGCAAAGAAGTAAGAAGAAACGGCCGTAGCCTAATCTCAGGTACTACTGTGTACTACTATGCAGGAGGTAACGAGAATAAAAAAACCTCAATTATTTCAGACGGTCTGCAAGCCGCGATTTAATACCTGGACCTCCAGAACACAAAGCAAGAGTGCCACCTACTGGAGCTCAACAGAAACAAAATATTTTATCGGTATTAAAAGTGGATGAAACGAATAAATTAAGTTACACGTCAGGTTTCAATCCAAAACCAGTCACCCTCAGACCCCTCTATGAACAGCAAAAGACCCAAATATATGAAACCATGCTTTAAAACGCTGTTTTACGCTGTTACGAAACTTGAATCCCCCCCACCGTGTGAGAAAAGCACAGATTTGAGATGTAGGAAACCACACCTCAATTCGCACTTTGAACCAAAGCTATTAACCAATCAGTCACCTCCATCAGAATTCACACTTAGAAATATTCTCTTCACTAGTCGGGACATTTCCCACGTTATGCGAAGAACGAAAGTTTATTGCCATCTTCAGAACAGTCCGGTAAGCCAATGGCTTGTGTTACGTGACATGTTTGTCCTTTTAAGGCAAGGAATAAATAACCAGCCACAAATCCCCTAGCTGGAGAACCACCACTTTTGGCTGTCCGTGATTGTTTACTCAGTATTTTCTCAACTACTTGTTATGGCTGGTGACCACCACCTTCGCCGGCAAGCCGCAATATCGCGAAAGGAGATCCCACCTAGTACCATGATCAAATAAGGAGTGGACGAGATGAAAGGAATGCATTCAAAATTTTAGCACAAACACCTTAAAGTAAGAAAAAAGCGCTTGTGAGACCCAAGTTTTGGTTAAAATACGTATTAGAAGGGATCTCATAGAAAAGAAAAATGTGAAGAAGTTACGCCACAGTCGAGTGGCTGGCATTCCTGCTTCGTATACAGCTGTTCCGGGTTAAAATCCCGGACCAGTGACTTTCGTACTAAGGTTTTTGTGGTTTTCCTTAGTCCCTGTGCGAAAACGTCGAGACAACAGCTCAAAGACATGATCGCTTCTTCCACATCCCTTCCGATTAATTATTAATCACCCAACCATAGACTTCATGGTGTTACGAAACAAGATTCTGAAGAAGATAAAGTATTTGGACTTTGGAAGATTCTGTAGCAGCAGGATTATTTAAAAAAAAAAACTGCAATGTGAATAGTTCCGTGAATTGTACTCCTCACCATAGGGGTAATAAAACGAAGGACGATGAGAGGGGCTGGACATTTAACACGTATGGGTGAAAAGAGAAACGCATTAAAAAAGGGTTCTGGTTGGGAAAGCTGAGAGAAAGATAACGCTTGGAAGACCTACATGTTGGTGGTAGGATAATATTAAAATGTAGCTTATAAAAAGAGAATTGCATGTTGTGGACTGGATCCATCTGGCTTAGGATATAGACCATTGACTAACTCATGTGAACACAGTAACGAACTTTCGAGTTCCGTAAAAGCGGCAGGAACTTCTTGAATAGCTGAAGACTGCGTTCTACAAACTTAATCATCTAATAATTCCACCATCTACAGTTTAAACTACATGGGCGTCAAATAATCCATAAATAAATAAATTACATGCCTGGACTGTACAACAAACGCTGATATTATCATGCAGTAAGCTTCTGTGAGTTGTAACAGCTACTGGGGGGAAGTCCATCCATTAGGTCAGCTACAGCAAGAGTTCGTAATCTCCGGAAACTCTACGCTCAAGACCTACCAACCTCTTCCTAATGGAGGAAGCGCAGTCCGGAGGGAACAGACCATTAGCCTAACTCTGTATATATTGTAAGTGGGCTTGAAATATCTCCCCAGTCAACGTACACCTACCCTTCACGATCCTAAATTGTCTTTAGCAACTGTATACAGTCGCAGGACACAAAAATTGGAGGTCAGTAAAAAAGAATGTGTGCAAATGATTAGTCAAGAAGGGTGAGAATGAAGGATGAGCACGTAGGAAGTATGAGACAATAAGAATCATTCAGAACTTCAGTCGTAAAAACCGCGTGAATAAACAACTCGAAAAACCTACGAGTAGATGTAAGGATAATTTTAAAAACAATCATACAAATAATCTGTGAGTGTGAACTAGATACAACTTCCTCAGTACAGGGTCCAGTGAAGGCATCTTGTGAACACGGTAACATACTATGGGGTTCCGTAACAGGCGGGGCTTTATTAGACAGATCAGAGATTATCAGCTTCTCAAAAATGACCCCCTCGCGAGGATAACTGGTCTCTCAATGTCCCATTGATACTAATCTTTACGACACAACAAAGGTTCCATATAAAAGTTGAAAGCAAATATGTGATTCACTCTCTTAACACTTAATATGAACATAATTATATCAATGCTGTTAACTGTCGAAGGAGGAATTATGTATAAATTTGCGCGAAAGTCAGCTGACAACTATTAGTTCAGATTTTGCGATGAAATGGACCAACAAAAGGTGCACACTGGGCTAAACGTGGTACTACTTGTAAAACCCACCTACACCATAAAACGCGAAATTTACGTCGATAAAACCGCAGTTCCGAAACAAACATTAACTAAACAGAATTGTGCGGTTCTTGAGGTTTCCACGGCGATGTGGTTGAGGATTCCGTCCTTCTGAGATACGACGCCGTGTCACTGGGTAATCGTTTCCAGACGGTTCTAAGGAAACCCATAGCCCTGAAGGACACGCTACTTTCCTTCGAAACGTCAGAAATCGAGAAGCCAGTGACGCACCGTAACGTTTCCGTAGACCGGCGTGTTACGAATAAGATTCTTACACTTCTCTCGTCTCCATCAACTCATGTTCAGGAAATCCGTCTGTAATATGACAACTCCATTTCAACGTGTGCAGTCTTTCTACCACATGGGGGGTACTTAACGGCGCTGTTAGCATTTGAAAAATTATTTAGTTTCGAATGATTAGTGAATAGTGAGATGGGACGAATGTGGTAGAATTCAGTCGTGGTTTAACTCGATACCACCAAGGTATTTGTACAGACTGAAAACAGCCACGAAATGCCTCAGGCACGTAAAAAAAAAAAAAGACAAATTTGGCCTTGTGTTCAATGAAGAACCTCACCATTAAGGTATATGCATTGAGCTATGGTATATCTCCATGCGTCCGTCCTATCAGCATTTAATGGGGTCAGTGTTTACCGTCAGTTCCTGGAGAAACAGCCGCCTGCACCCTTGGATGGGCCTCGGAAACAGGCCGGACGTCTTGGAGAACAGAAATGTCTCCAGTCGCTGTCGGAAATGGAACAAAAATTCCTAGTCATCCAGGCCGTAGCTTAGTCACTACACCAAATGAGTGACCCCGGTTTCTCCTTACGTAGTGTACGTTTCGTAACTCGAAGTACGCGTACACTAAAATAAAAATGGTGTAACAAAATTGAGTGCATATCACAACACCAACTACCCGAAATGTGCTCAGCTGAATTACAGAGGATACACAAATGTGACGTAATTGGTACACGATTACAGAAATTAACAAAACACACCTATACATGACTAGAAGCTTTAAACTTCGTGTTGCTTTTCCATGAGTACAAACCAAGTGCTAAGATACAAGGCCTGTCTTAAATTGCAGACACTGAAGTAGCATCTAGAAAGCGACAAAATGCCTGGGGTTTCAAGGAAGGAATCGGTAGCTTCAATGTACTACAAAAAACAATCTCACAACACGAAAAGTACAGTAGGATATTCAGACACAGAAGCTAGACTACATGCCTTCCGCTAGAGAATTTAATAATAATAATAATAATAATAATAATAATACTGAGACACGATAAAGTTTGTGCACATTTGCATTATTCAATATGCAAAGCCTTAGGCACTGAAACGAGAGACAAATGGTACACACGCATGCCCAAGCCAGTGTATGGACGGGGAGATGTCACAATGTTGTGGAATCAAGCAGTACACACAGACAGCGAAGTTACAGCAAATAGGCCAGATATAATAATTAAAAACAAAAAAAGAGAAAATATGTACAATGACAGATGTGGCAATAGCCGCAGACAGAAATGCTGTGCAACAGGAAGCGGAAAAGAATTTAAAATACAAGAGTTTAGGCATAGAGATACAACGAAAGCGAAACCTGAAATGAACGATTATACCAGTAATAACTGGAGCCACTGGAATAGTAACGAGAAACTTAAGGAAAAATCTGGAAGCTATACCAGGAAAACATTCGATAGATTCATTACAAAAGACAGCTATATTTGGAACATCACACGTAATACGGAAAGTACTGAAGTATGAAACTTGAAGCCTGAGCGGTGGGGATTACCGCTGGTTCAAGAGAAGTATCAGGAAGAAAAGGCTTGTGACAAGAGACGACGACGACGACGATGATGATGATGATGATAATAATAATAATAATAATAATAATCGTCATCATCACTTGATTTCATTCTTCTACCTCTTCTACCTTTCAAGGACAACGTTTCAACTTCAGGTGAACGGACAATGCAATCAGATGGAATAATTTTGTAACGTTTCGTCTCCGTAATCCGATCGCGTCTGTTCAAAACTATCCTTTCTCTTCTAGCAAACGTACGTTTATCTTGTCTAATCTCATTATTCGCCTCATCCTAACGAACAGATCCCGCTCCACATTTTTGAACACAACGATTTCAGCACACTTTAACCTGCTTTCGTCTCTCCTTGTTAAAACCGAAGTTTCAATTCCGTGAGGCACAGTACAAAGTAACAACAATTTAAGAATTACCCAACTACTTCCACGGAGATGAGTCCTTAGTGAGGCACTAACAGCAGTTCAGTTACTCAATATTCACCGTCCCTTACGGACTCGCAAGGTTAATACCACGTTCACAACAGCCGGCCAATGGACTTACTCTGAACCAGCACCTTCACAAGTTCGATTAGTATTTACCTCTTGGGAAAGCCGAGAAACAGTTAAAAATTCGAGAAACATCTGGAGATCTCGAGAAGAAAGTTCACATTGCGACCCCAAGCCTCTTGTAACAGAGAGGTTTCTTCTGTGGGGGGGGGTTTAACATCATTTGGCAACTCGGTGTCCGCCCAGCGGCCAGGTAGCCCGGACGACTCGCCCTAACGTGTAACACTGTACAGAATTCCAGATATATCGTTTTGAATACCAGAACAAGGACAATCTCGCACATTTTTATGAGAATGGTAACCAGTTAGGATTTACACAAACATAAAATTAAATTAGCCACTAATATTTCCCTGCAATATTTTCTTTCTTCTCCGTCTCCCCTACACACTCGTAAGCACCAGTTTGCTTGATGTACAGTGGAAAAGTTTATTTGGCAATACATCTGATTTCGTCTCAGTGGCGGTGGTGGTGGTGGTGATGGTGGTGGTGATGGTGGTGGGGGAAAGCCCATAACAAAACTTTAACATTTGTTTTAGAGAATTCGAAATAATATTAATTACACAATGTTAAAATTGTGCAGAACGACAGAGGCGTGTTTCAATTTACAAGCGAAACGGTACAACATAAGCTGTATAGATAAGTGAACACCACTGAAGTTACTCAGGGTGGGGTACATAATTTTGTGAAGAGGCTAATGAATTTTCGGGTTCCAAAAAAGGACAGTACTGTTTGCCGAGCTAATAACTTTGAACGGCTGAAGGAAGACCCTGTACCACGGAGAAGGTTATTAAAAGCAGATCGTATAAACAATGCCCTACAAAACCATCTAATCTAAAAACCTACTAAGCACCCCGTAATGCATTTTTCTGACCAGGATAAAGAATGATAATCTGTAGTCCTCGGACCACCCGAAAGCTGTAGAAACTAAAAAAACGGGGGGGAAAAAAGCCACGCAAAGGACATGGTTTAACAGAGCTAAGCAGAAAATTAACGTTAGCTCTACTACAGAGAGAGAGAAAAAAAACTGAACGCTACCAAATATATGGCTTATATATTCAACTGCTTCTTCTACAGTACAAGCAGGAAAACACTTGAATTTATGAGACAAATACTGTTTTGTCGATAAAAACAAACAAACAACACACATGAATTTTCATTAGGATATCCATTTCTGTCCACCAATGAATAGGGAAATCAAGGCAAAAACTGTTAACTAGTTCCTGAAACACACTAGACACCGCACAAACTCCAGACTACACAAACGTCGGGAAAATGTAGCTAATAACGTAATTTTACAACACGGCTCAAAATTTCAACACACAACATGTAGTTAATAGTACGATAATACATTAAGTGGCTTTGAAGCATTTACTGACAGGTATTCAGTTTACTTACAGCAATCCTATTTAAAATGCAGAACAAACTGGGGGGGGGGGGGGGGGAGGGCACT
>Ga0123355_10021621_pt1 | contig 10300 bp, 6 predicted proteins | sample TergutEmb28metaG_3_FD_89872 | JGI IMG/M metagenome (GOLD analysis project Ga0123355, IMG submission 89872) | Embiratermes neotenicus P1 segment gut microbial communities from Petit-Saut dam, French Guiana - Emb289 P1 | ecosystem: Host-associated > Arthropoda: Insects > Digestive system > Gut ... | reverse complement strand
TTGTCAATTGTAGATGTTGATTATTGACAACAGTCTCGACATGTTTCGGGCATCTTTATGCCCATCATCAGGAGAAAAGACCACGTGTTACTGCATATGGAGTGTATTTGCTGGTAGTGTTGGTTGTGGCAGGTTGCGGTACTGTGGTGCTGCGTTGTAGGGTGTGAGCACTGTGAAGGTTGCAGCTCCAGCTGCACCACAGTACCGCAACCTGCCACAACCAACACTACCAGCAAATACACTCCATATGCAGTAACACGTGGTCTTTTCTCCTGATGAAGGGCATAAAGATGCCCGAAACATGTCGAGACTGTTGTCAATAATCAACATCTACAATTGACAATAAATAATCTATATTGTTGCATCTTGTTGGTATTCTTTTTTTCATGTATATCGGTCTTCATGTAAAGTAGCCGTTATTTTTGTCAGATTTTGGTGAAACTTGAATCTTATCGACATATTTCCGAAATATGTTCAAAATAACAAATTTCATGAAAATCCGTCCAGTAGGAGCAGTGTTATTCCGTGCATACAGACAGACACTCAGACGGATAGACACGACGAATCTTAGAGTCGCTGTTCGTAGATTTGCGAATGCGCCAAAAAACCATTATCTGCTCAATCTATTGAGTTTAGTAGATCTCAAGAGAACAATATGCAGTCAATCACACATAGTAATTACGAATTTAAAATACAAAAAACACTATTTACTCTACCATCTACACTAACAACAAACACCAAACTTTTCGCCAATTCCTAAAGTAATTAGAACTAATATACACCATTGCTCATTCACATAATTTCCTAAATACTGGTACTTACATTTACAGACAGCAAAATATGCCCAATCCGCTAAAGTGACCGCATTTATGGAGCACAAAAACCACTCAGTTTCTGAAACTCGAATTAATGTTTCTCATATTCCACTAACAGGTTAAACTGATTAGCCATGTCATCACAATTTATTATTTAAAATCTCATAAGTATAGAAGACAGTGGTGTCGAGAGAGTGGAAGACTAAGTAAATAAAAACTTTGAAATGGAGAATCTGCATGCTGTTGCTAGTCATCATGAGAAGGCTTATTTGTGTTTGGATTTTATTTCTCTTCCAACTTCCCACGATGAATAAAATTGCAAATTTATTAAAATTCTTCCGACACAATTTAAAACAAAGCTTTGGTGGAATTGGAGCAGACGTATAAATAAGGATGGTCGACTGTAGGAGGGCTGATGGATAAAAATAGAAAGTTAGAATTTTTTTTTTTTTCACAAAGGACAGCGATATACGTCATTCGCTGCAATGTGCATTCTACTCCAGTACGCAAAACTCACTTGAGCATTGCTGTAGCGGGCTATATGGTCCATAATTAAATCTTGAATCTAATAAAACAAAATACTAATCAGATTAAAAATAATAATCTGATTATATTACTCCACGTAGCAGAATCCACTAGCACCAACAACAGCTAACAGTCACTTTGTAAGTCGAGAAATAACCCACATTGCATTAAAATCGAAGTTTTATTACTGTAAATATTCAAGTATTCTGGGATGTTACGTCATGTCGAATGATGATCAGCTGCCGACGTTGCAAAATTTAGTATTATATTCATGTGTGCGGCCGACAAGTTCACGTGGCGTAGCAACTGAGAAGACTTGAATTTTTTCCAGCACTGTTGCAAGAACTTCAGTATCTCGTGGCAGAAAGCTACAAATTTTAAACAGTGTACTGCCTTTAGGGTAAAGCATCCCGAGAAAATATTTATTTCCGGCAGATTGACTCTAAATACCAAAGCACTACAAGTTTTCAAAACGTTAGTTAGTTATTTACCGATTGACATATTTCAAAATACCAGAAGACTTGATTCTTCAGCACCACCGCTAAGAGAACTTCAAATTTCGTATTACTATCTTGTTCACCAGGACACGCTACTGGTCTCTATCTTGAAAGAGATGTACCATGTCCACTTCTGTAACTTCAGTTTAAATATAGCCATCTTTTTACCCGCATGTCTTACGAGCGGTCTACTACTTTCGTGTTTCTTTCTAAAATTCCCTACACATTTCTCATATCTTCTAGGCATTGAACATACATTTCCTGCCTGTTGAGGAATTTATTACATAAAATATTCCCTGAGCAATTAATTTTATTTAGAGTATAGAAAATTGCTTAGTCTGTAAAGAGTGGATGAATGAATTAGTACAGAAAGACACTAAGGAGAAAGCGGAAAGTTCCAACGGATGCACGTCATTCTATCCCACTACCTTGACCTATGCTCTGGCGTCGAAACCAAAGAACAGAAATTAGAAATGGAATTCTAGACACCAGCTCGAACTTCTATAAATCGCTGCTGAAGAAAAAAACGGTTATGTGTAAATATGTTTAATTTTGAATATACAGGGATATTAAAAAAGAATTGGACATATTTAGAAAGTTATTAATCAGTGATTAACCCTTTGACGCCTAATGACGACTATAGTGTTCGTACCGCACCGCTAACCTCTAAACGTTTCATTTTATACATCTATTCAGCACATATAAGTACTGAATATTTTAAACATGGTATATACTCTCCGTTTTTTCCTCTTCAAAATGCAGTTTGTTTCATAAATCTAACGTATTTGGACCCTGTATTATTCATATTTTATATACAGGGTGTGCTAAAATAAAAAAATAATTCCGGCGCCAAAAGGTTAAGTATCACGTGAACATTCAGTATGCACCAAATTTTAGAACTTCCATTGTTTTTCCCCATGTTTGGGAATTAGAAATCTGCAGTCATTTCTGCCACCAGGGGCTACCAGTTATTGAGTACTAAATTTCTGAAAATGTTCAATTATTTTTGTATCACCCTGTATAAGACAAATCGGCAATCACATCAAACGCTTGAAACTTGTAATTATCACTATTTAATATTTCAAAGAAAATTACTGTAATAGCTAACCGTATCGAAAGGAATCCCGAAACACTAAAATTAAACGTGTTCCTAACTATAGCTAGAAAACGTATATCGATGCCTCATCTACCAAACTCTTTAGTAAAAGTTCCCTGTGACGTCACTGTTTATACTAGCATATCCCTAGTCTTAACACAGCTGTGATGTCACACAACAAGTTGTATTGTAACCATGGAAACGGGTGTCTGCGACATCACCGATCTGTCACTTCACGTAAAGCAAGTGTATAATACGGGTAGATAAACAACGTCACTGCATTCAGTTCATACACGAACGTCCAAGTTTCGTCGCTTAATTACAGGTAAGCAGCAACATGAGGCCTAGTTTACATGACAATCAATGGGGATCTAGAGATGAGTCACAGTTCTATAACCGACTGCTGGCATTTTATTCGGGTGATAATGGGCCCAAAGTCTTTCAAAAGAGCATCTGTTCTTAACGGGATCATTTTTTAATTTTCGAGCCCCTTCCGATAAATTCTGGAATGGACAGTAGTCGTCTTCTTTCAGATTACTCTCCACTTACTGTGCACGACAGTGGGATATTATCCTTGCAACCTGAATTTTATTACTTTAACTGCAATATGTCACGGATGCATGCGCATTTTTCTGTCATACTCTCAAGACTGCTCTCCTTATGTACTTCATCTAGTGCCAAAATTAATCCTTTGACGCCTAACGACACCTATAGTGGTCGTACCGCACCGCTAACCTCTAAACGTTGCATTTTATACATTTATTCAACAAATACAAGTACTGAATATTTTAAACATGGTATACACTCTCCGTTTTTTTCTCTTCAAAATGCAGTTTGTTTCATAATTCTAACAAATTTGGTTCCTGTTTTATTCACATTTTATATACAGGATGTGCTAAAATTTAAAAAAATAATTCCGGCGCCAAAAGGTTAAGGACGAGTGTAGCTGTAACTCTGCTCCTCCCACGCGCCTTACAATGTGGACAGTAAAATATTTATTTTTTTAAGGCACGGCTCTCCGACTGACTCTGCAGGAATTGTTGACGCCTAAACTTCACCATCGGCTAAGCTATCGTCGGTCTGACGTTGTGTGTCTTATATTCGTCCTCCTATTGCACTTCTACATAAACTGAACATGCTTGTATACTGGTTAATTATTGAATTTGTTGGCTTCCTAGAAGTCAGGGCATAAGTCCTAATTCTACAATAAGATTTATTCGATAAATCAGGAAATAAAATCTCTCACCTTAACGAAAATCATAACAGATGGATGGGCGTCAACCAGGCGCCCTGGATTGTGATCTATGTATATTCTCTTCATTTACCTCGGAGTTTTTCAGTAAAGTGAGTATAGGCTAGTTTCTTAAATTACACAACTTTAACTTAGGTTAAGGTAGACCAACAGTGGTTCGCGGGAGTGTATGCTTAAAATGCGTTTCGTTCTTCAATTTATGGTAACTTGTTGGTTTAGGTCACGTTGAGTTAGATGAACGTCGGCCTACATGAGGTTAAGTGGAATGTGTATTTAAACGCGTTTTGTCCCTTCGTAACAGCACATCGTGAACACAAGCGTTCTTTCTAATGTGCGGCCTCAATAGTCCCCGCGTGTTAATGCTGGGGGGTCTCAATATATTCTATTACATTATGCTGTCACTGTAAAATATCGTAAGTCTGTCGTCGAAAACACTTGGTTGCGAATTCTTCGTTCTTTTCTCAAAACGTATTTAACAAACAACTGACCCATTTCACAGTGGCCTAGTCCAAATGAACGCGGAATCACACAAAAAGAATAACAATTATTTCAAAACTAGGACTTTTTGCCCCTTGGCACGACAACCCTCCCAGTGGATCAGGACCTCCTTATTTTCAAGGCTTCACGATCCCATTCCGACACACCACACTCGGTACGACTCCTCTAGACGGGTGATCAGCCCGACGCAGATACTTATATCTGACAACACACAACACTCACAACAGACAGACACCCATGCCTCCGGTGGGATTTGAACCCGCAATCGCAGCAAGCGAGTGGCCGTAGAAACACGCCTTAGACCGCGTAGGCACTGGGATCGGCAAAATTGGACATATCCTACACAAACATTAACCCTTTAAACGCCGAGTTAAATCCCATCTGCCCTTTGCTATCATTATTCGGAGCTAACCATATTCTCCACGTTAGCAGGTAAAGGGTTAACGGTATGCAATTTCAGTGCAAAACTACTGGGTAATTATGGGAAAAAGGTCTAGGAATTGACTAACATCGGACAGTGTGGTCCAAACGTTTCTGTAAGTGATTTCCACAGCGAACATTGCGCCATTACTGTATATATTTTGACACCATTAAATGTGAAACTTTTGTTTATTGGACCGTGCATCATTGTGATGGTTGAAGAATAAAAGACCGACTTGATGTCACTTGCTATTTATTTCACTTCTTATGTGCTCAACATGTTTCGGACATTAATATATCCACCACCAGGAGCTTGCGACTATTCTGTTGAATTGCCACGTTGGTCGTATTGTTCTTGGTTCGATGTGTGTTGGAGTTTCGGTGTGGTTGGGTTGGAGTGGTATCCTTGTTGCAGGCTGAAGCAATACGACCAATGTGGTAATTCAACAGAATAGTCGCAACCTCCTGGTGATAGATATATTAATGTCTGAAACATGTTAAGCACATAAGAAGTGAAATAAAATAGCAAGTGACATCAAGTTGGTCTTTTATTCTTCAACGATTGAACGTATTAGTACCATGAAGGATGTCAAACCTGCATGCACAAATTACCACAGACAGAATAAAATACTGCTGAGACAAGTGTAGCTTCTAGAACTCTGTATGTACATATGTATCTTTACGTATAAAAGTTCTAATGCTTTGAACAAATAACAAGTACGCATGCACGCCTGAAGGCTACAAGATCGTAATTAATTGCGTGGTGAAGTTGTATAGGTGCAGCACACAGATGATGCGGTTTAATAAATTTGAATTCTACTGTTGTTTTAGTTGGAAACGTCGTCATTGTCCTGACTTTCCCATCCTTCGACTCCTCTTGGTCACCCATTTTGTTACTAATCTGCTCATCTTTCATCTTACGATAAGTCAATATCGATTTTATTATTTATGTTAGGTTAGTTGCCACAGGTTTCGGAAATAGTCAAGTTAGACCCTTCGTTACATTCGGTTATGTGGCTGCATTATGTCAGGTCCAGTTTCGTGGTATTCGTGTGAAATAATTGTTATATTTCAACTCCCTTTGTCGGTCGCCTTCCTTGCTATGCGATGCGGTACTTCTAGTTTCTGCTTTCTATATATCCTAAGGCAAAAGCCTGGGTGTTGTCTGAGAGAAACCTCTCTCTCTCTTTCTCTGTTTCTCTCTTTCTCCTGAATATAGTTGTCTCTGAACAACGTGGAACTTCGTTTTCGAATTTGAAATGAAGTCCAGCTGCCACATTCTGAGGGTCAAAACACCACGAGCATTTTAGACGGTGTTGGGAAAATACAAAAGAGAGGTAGGTCACAGTTCAAAGTGACAGGTTAAAGTGACATCAATCTACTATGATTCTTGATCAGTCCAGTGACTAGAACTCTTATTTTTCCCAAAAGACTATCTCAGAACTCCGATTTCCAGTCCATCGGGTTAAAAATTGTGTTTATACTCTTATATCCCACTTTTACTTTTGTTTTATATTCTTAAATTAACCCAATGATATTACAGTCCCGTGACATCATTGGAGTGAAACGTCTCTCTGTACGAAGTAGAACGTCTTCTGATATGCTGTCCATACACAGACACACACAGACACACACACACACACACACACACACTGGAAACTAAAGACGAGTATCCTTATTATCTTACGCTGGCACACACTCTAATCTTAATTTCTTTCTCGTTTTATAATCTTTGACATTCATTTTTTACCGTAGACTTAATTTAAGGTTTGAAAAGACATTTAAGCCTATCACTACCAGACGACACTTTAATACATACATAGCTAAGTTCCTTCATTACAAAAGGCAGCTCTACATACACACAAACACACACACACACACATACCGTATCCATCTCGGTATATACACACATATTACAAGAATCCCCATCTACTCGTTAACTTTCCTACATCCATGAATAAAACTCCATGGAGCAAAGTCCTTCTTGAGACGCCAGTGGTTGCTCAGCTGTTCAACAAGAACCCGCCATTTGTCCCTATGCTGATTTTTTCACACGCATTGCAATATAATACTCCCACATACATCTAAATCTTCCTTGTAGCCTCTTTCTCTTAGGTTTCTTACAAAACTCTTTATGCACCTCTTCCCCCCCCCCCCCCCAATTCCCCCGTACCCCCCCCATTTCAATATTCCTTATTTTCCCATAATATATATGTATGTATGTTTTTATATATGTATGTATTATTACGTACATATGTATCAGACATATCGGCTCACAAGTGCTAAAATACCAAAATAAACTCATTTAAGCCAATGTAGCAACAGTCAGTATTGGGCCAGTGCCTCCTCAGTATTGAGGCTTCACCATCAGACTCAGACACACCGCACCGGATAGGACCCTCTCGACCAGTGATCATCCCGACGTAGAGAATTCTACCTGACAACACTTACAAGACACAGACATCCATGCCGCCGGCGGGATTCGAACCCGCAATCCCAGCAAGCCAGCGATCGCATACCTACGCCTTAGACCTCGCGGCCACTGGTATCGGCTTTAAGCCATTTCACTCCTAATTAATATTTGGGTCTCATACATAATCAGTTTGTCCCGCAGTTGGGACATTCTTCCTACTGCAGTGATTTGATTCTGTGTACTGAACATTCATAACGCTGTTCTGTTTTCGAAAATAAATGCTCCAAAGACATGTTATATAAGATTTCTCGTGTTAAGGTAACGCTAAGATGATAGACAAACACCAGTAGTGATCTCCTGTCTTCTTCACCAGAAGAACGACCATTAGTTTTTCAAGACAGATTCTGTTTCGTGGAGTACGTGTGTTGTTAGTCGAATTTGCAGTTTATCTTTCGATATTAAATTCTTTATAAAAGGGGTGTCCAAATTACTCTGGGCAAATGGCCACAACAATTATTGTAGGATGGCTCATAGGCCGCACGTGTAAAGATGGCAGTAAGTGGTATTATAACTCTTTCCGAAATGTATTGCGCAACATTTGTAGCACAAAAATATTTTACGTGCAAAAGAGACCGTTGGCCGCACAGGTCGCAGTTTGGACATTCTACTCTGAAGCCTAGTGGGTAGTGTAGGTAATGTACTGTCAGGTATAACACCACAATTCAGCATTTTCTCCACACAGTTTATTTGCACGTTATGTATGTTTCTTGCAATCAACAGCCATTACTTTCCTATACAATATTCACCGATTGGTCTTTGTAATCGAGGTATGTTGTGTTCTTTGAGAGATACGAAATTTATATATATATGTACATATATATACACAATGTTGATTCATTTCAGTTTTCAAACAGTTAACCCTTAATTTTGTTCGAAATCTATGAAATATGATAATTTTGAACGCGTGAAGAATCGCTTAATTAAAATAAATACTGAAATGCGTCTTGTTTCGCTATTAACAGGGTGCTGCTGAAATATCCCACAGTAAATCAAGGAAGGGGAGGTGACAGAACATAGAAATGGAAGCTCGTAATGGGAAAGAAAGCGAAAATGAAGACATTCGTCAGTTGGAAAACGTAAGGATTAATAATGCTTTGCCTTCAGCTAAAAAACTCAATTAATTCCACCGTGCAAGAATTTCTTCGGCAATTCGCAGAACTCATTTTTTGTCAGGGGTATAGGCCCGCAGGCTCGTTGCCGTATTCACAGAAAGACCATTACTGTAAATTATTCCAAGCATTTACTTGAAGAAAATGCTACATTCTCAACAAAAGTAATTTGTTGTTATTATTTTTAATTCCGAAGAGACGGCGACATTAAAAAGAACTTTACGCTTTACCTGACGGCCAGACTTGAAGGGAATTTCGTTTGGATATTGCATGGCCTTCTCCTCTTGTATGAATCCCACATGTTTGATTGTAGTGCTAATATCATAACAGAATTACATCACACACATCTCCATTCTACTTAATCTCAAACAATAATAGAACGTTCATTTACGGAGAACGGAAATACATGCTAGTCGTACAGCCTAACGTGTTAATGTTACTAATGTTCTGCTCTGGTGAAGCTTTTATTTGTAGTAACACAAAAAATAAAGGGCCCAGTAGCAATGCGTCATGACTGTCAAGTTTCATTACCTCATTTCAAGTATATTTGCCTTCAGGTTTACGATCACAGACAAAGCTGGGTGTATGCAAACAAGATAAAATTAACATCCCAATGCTAGCTGAACGCTTTTTTTTAAAGTTTAATAAATGTCGACAAATTCTTTCAAGAATGGCTGCAGTGCTTGTAAATCATGTAATTTGTCAAAATGACAGTAAACCTAATTGTTTTGAATTTGGTGAAAAAATATCGACAGTAAACTCTTAGCAAAAAAGAAAGTATATGAAGTTCTTAGTACTAATTTAAGTAACACATCAATAAATGCATATACATAGTAACATAGTAATATGTGCGTTTGTTGGCGTGTTACTTAAATAAATTACAAAATGCAAGGTGCAAGGATAAAGATTCTTAGTACCAAATTTTCTCGAATACTATTGTGTTCATTTCTACGTTAAAGACGTGCTCCATTACGAAACTGAAAGCTGACAATAAAGCCTAGATTTACGAACTACTGTGCCAATCAAATCTAGCACCGATCTTTCTAGTTTTGGATTGACAATCACCGCTGAAATTATGCATTAAAATAATATACAGTAATTACTTCCTATGAATAATTTAAAAGTAAAATTGAATAATAAATACATCACGAAGAAATTGCTTACATCATCTGAATAAACGATAGTCCGGCAACACACGATATCACAGAAAAGAATTTGAAAAATACAGAAACAGCTACTTCAAAATTTGAAACCCCCGCCCATGTGGCTTTCGATAAATCGAAGCCTGCGCCAATCAAGACGCTTTTAGAGCTTCAAGAGCAATTACTGGACAGCGATTCCCAATTATTTTGGTGTAAGAACTTCAATTGAGCATTATGGTAACATACTGTGCCGAGTTTTTGATAGTGCCAATAATACAGCATGCAGAACCACGTACATTCCAAAGTGGGACTTAGGTTAGTCTATGCCTGGTTTGGTCTACACAACACAGGTCAAACTTCATCAAATGTCGGAATCTGCCGACATATATTTAAGCCTTAAAATATGCTTCAGGATTTACGTTCTAATTCTATATTAAAGTACACTTTTTTTTGGGGGGGGGGGGGTTAAAATT
>Ga0123355_10021620_pt1 | contig 10300 bp, 6 predicted proteins | sample TergutEmb28metaG_3_FD_89872 | JGI IMG/M metagenome (GOLD analysis project Ga0123355, IMG submission 89872) | Embiratermes neotenicus P1 segment gut microbial communities from Petit-Saut dam, French Guiana - Emb289 P1 | ecosystem: Host-associated > Arthropoda: Insects > Digestive system > Gut ... | reverse complement strand
GTCAAAAAGAAAACGTACCATTATAAGTCCGCATATTACTGTGAACCCTGTTATTACTGTTAACCCATCGCCTTCACCATAAAAGATTGTTGTGGTCGTATTAAAAATGTGGTATCATTCCGCATGAAAGAATTATTGCGCGATGTTTTGGGGGCGAGGGCGGATTTGTTGGAAATACCGGGTGGGGAACACGGGGATTTGGCTTTGCCGTGTTTTTCGTTCGCCAAGGAATTAAAAAAATCCCCCGCGTTGATTGCAGGGGAGATCAAGGCCGAGGTGGATAAAAAGATTTCGGGTGGTGGAGTGATTGAAAAAGTCGAGATTGCCGGCGGGTATTTGAACTTTTATTTGAATCGCGTGGTAGTTGCGAAAAAGATGTTAAGCGAATTGGGTAAAGGCGGATTACCGTTAAAGGGTAAAAGCGCACTTGTTGAACATACAAGCATCAATCCAAATTCATCCCCGCACATCGGGCGCGCGCGCGGCGGGATTATCGGGGATTGTATTGCGCGGTTGTTGAAATATCTTGGCGCGGATGTCAAGACACATTATTTCGTCAATGATATTGGCAAACAAATATCGCTTTTGGTATGGGCTGTGGGCGATACCGATGGGCTTGATTTTAATCATATGCTTGATATATATATCAAAGCGTCGGATCAGATGAAAAATGACCCTGCGGTTGAAAAAATTGTGCTTGAACAATTGAACAAATTGGAAAGCGGTGACAAAGGGATGCAGGGACTTTTTTACCGGGTTGTCGAGGTTTGTTTGACAGGGATTAGTGAGATTTTTGGGGAACTTGGTATTTTGCATGATCATTTTGATTACGAGTCCAACTTTATTGTGGATGGGACGGTGGGGAAGGTTTTGGACAAATTGAAAAAAACCGACAAGTTATCCATTGACGAAAACGGGCGATACATTGTGGATTTGGAAGGTTATGGTATTCATCAAAAAATTTTGCCGATTACGCGCGGGGACAAGACATCGTTGTATCCCTTGCGTGACATTTGTTATACTCTTTTCAAGATTGATAAAAAGCCGGATTTAAACATCATCGTTTTGGGCGAGGATCAAAAAATGTATATGCAACAAATCAACGCGGTGATGGATATTATGGGGCATCCGCCGATTAAAGGGGTTTTTAATGCTCATGTATTATTGGCGGAGGGGCGCATGTCCACGCGTTCCGGGAATATTGTTCTGTTGGAAGGCGTTATGAAAACCGCGGTGGAAAAAATCGGTAACAAGACACTTGGGTATGGGGCGATTAAATATGCGCTTTTAAAGGTTGCCGCGAACAAGACGGTGTTTTTTGATTGGGATGCCGTTTTGAATACACAAGGTGATTCAAGTATATATTTGCAATACTGTTATGCGCGGATTATGTCGCTTGTTAAAAAGACGACGCGCAAGGTTGATGAAATTGATTATAAAATCTTTCAAGACGAAAACGCGTGGAAGATTTTGAAAAAAGTACATGCTTTCCCTGGGTTACTTGTCAATATCGTGGAGAATAATTTTGTTGTCTCCGAAATTGCGGGCTATTTGTTTAATCTTGCGCAATTGTTTTCCACTTGGTATGGCGTGTCCAAGATTGTGGACACCGATAATATTGTTCTTGCCAAATATGTGGCGGATGTTATTCGCGATGGGCTTGGTATTTTGGGTATTGATGTTTTGGACGAAATGTAATACAATTTGGTATGAGTGAATCAAAGGGTCTGCCACATAATTTGATTGCCGAGCAATCTGTTTTGGGTTGTTTGATGCTTGATTATGTTGGATGTTCCGAAGGCATCGACAAATTAAGGCGGGAAGATTTTTATTCTCCGGCGCACCAGGTCATTTTTGACGCGATGATGGGGCTTTTGGAAAAAAAGGACAAGACCATTGATTTCGTCACCGTTGTGGATGCATTGACGGCAAGTAAAAAATTAGAAAGCGTCGGCGGGATTGCGTATCTTAATGCGCTTAATGATGCGGTGCCATCTGTTGCGAATTTTCGGCAATATTTCGATATCGTCAAAAAGCATAGTATCTTGAGAAAAATCAACGTCGCGGGCAAGGGCATATCGGAATCAAGTTTATCAAGCGAAGACGAACAGATAACGCTTGCCGAGGCGGAAAAGGCGATCTTTGACATTTCGCGTGGGGAAGAAAACCGAGAATTGACGATACTTGGCGTCGAGTTGCCTTCCGTTATGGAGCGGCTTGTCACCATTAAAAATGATCCGACCGCGATATTTGGTATCAAAACCGGGTTTTATGGAATCGATAATTTGACCAATGGGTTGCACAAGGGGGAACTTGTTATATTGGCGGCGAGGCCTGGTATTGGTAAGACGTCTCTTGGGCTTAACATGATTTTAAACGCCGCGCTTTTTGGCGGGAAAAAATGTGCGGTCTTTTCATTGGAAATGTCTAAATCTCAATTGACGCAAAGGGCATTATGCAGTATTGCAATGGTGTCAAGTTACAAGGCAGGGCGAGGGGAGTTGAATGATGCGGAATGGCAACGCTTGTGGCAGGCAAACGAGGTATTATCAGGCGCGAATATTTACATCGATGATAATAGTGAAATCACGCCAATGGAAATCAAGCGCAAATGTATGCGGTTGAAACGCGAGCAGGGACTTGATTTTATTATGGTGGATTATTTGGGGTTAATGGCGGGGAGCGGTCGCAAACAAGACAACCGCCAAGTCGAGGTCGCGGCGAATTCCCGCGCGATGAAGGTTTTATCCAAGGAATTGGAAATCCCCGTGTTATTATTGGCGCAATTAAATCGTAACGTTGAAACACGTGGGAGTGGTAAAGGGGGTAGTACGGACTCGCGGCCTGCACTTCATGATTTACGGGAATCCGGCGCAATCGAGCAAGACGCGGACATAGTAATGTTCATCCACATGCCCCGTAGCGCGGATGATAGCGAAAGCGAGGACGAGTCTGGTGCCGGGGGGAACGAGCCGACTTCCGCGGAGATAATTCTTGCCAAGCATCGTAACGGACCATGCGGGACAATCAAATTGGCATGGCGCAAGGAATATACTACATTCACAAATATGCCGGCATCGCAACAAGCACAAGACGCCCGCGAAAAGGCGTCCAAGAAATGATGGATATAATATACTTGCATTTTTGCAATTTATTGTATATAATGCAATAAGTCTGTTCTCGTGGTGAAATGGATATCACGTTAGTCTACGGAACTAACATTTCAGGTTCGAATCCTGACGAGAACGCCAATCAAGTTTCGATTCCAAATTATGGTGTGCCGAAAAACTTTTTTAAATTAAGTATTGACATTTTTGTTTGGGTGTTTTAATATCAATTAGTTGTAAAGATTCGTTAGGGTTTTTACAATTTTATATATAGATATATACACGTTTAATAAATAGACGTAACCGTCGGGGGAGAAATCTTTTGGCGAAATAATTATAAGGAGTAAATATGAAAGGGTTAGTTAAAAAGCTAGGGGCTTTTGGCATAGCAGGTGTGATGATGGGGTCGATGGCCTTGGCGTCTGCGTGCGGGAGTCGTTCCGAGGCCGCGGGGATAAGTCGTACAAATAATTTGATTGCGGCGATCCCGGTGGAAGTTGGAAATGACAGAGGTTATTTCCAAGCAAGATTGAACGAGGCGAGAGAAGAATACAACGCGTTGTCCGAGCGCGATCGGGAACGCGTGGAGAACAGGGCGCGATTGGCGGAGGCGGAAGCACAACTTGTTGCTTTTGATGCCGCAGTTGCAACATACAAGGCGGGGCGCGTGACAACCGTGGAAGGATTGATCGCGGGGTTAAGTCCGTTTCTTGTATATGAAATTGGCGTGAATCAAGATACATTGCGTGTGACATTCGGTACAGACATTACCAATGCGACAAATGCATTTAATGCGCTTGGGGCGGTTACGTATCGCGGGGTCACAACCAATCAACAAGGAAACGTCGGGAACGTGCAAGTTAAAATTAACGCTATTGCCGCGCGAGATGCATTTGATGTGGAGGTTGGGCGCACCGCAACAATTGATCGGGTTATAGGTTATATCGAAGACGTCGAGAAATTTAATATTACACAACTGGCGGATTTGCATGATGATGAAATTCGTGCGGATTTTGGTGCGGCGGTTGGGATTGCGCGTGTGGCATTTAATGGATTGCCGGAAGCGCATCGGTTGCGTGTGACAAACCGTGCATTGTTGTTTGCGGCGGAGGGTCATTTAAGCGATTGGCAAGATGAATACGACCGATTGGCAAGCATCGCATCCATCGAAAAACAAATTGATGCGATATTCGATGCCTTGCCCGGGGCGTTGACCTTGCGCGCGCATGCAGCAACATTTGAAAATGCAATCAAAGCGGCGGAAGCGTTGCTTGAAAATTTCCCATACTATGGTGAAGTTTCAAATGCATATTTGATTGACGATAATCAAAAATTGTTGGACGCGTTTAATGATGATGTCAAGGATGCCGATGATTTCATTAAGTTGGTCGGGGAGATTGATCCGATTGCCACAATGGTGCTTGATTATGCGGACAATGATGGATTTTTGGTGAACAACATTTCAACTTTGAATGCGCGCGAGGCATACACTTCGTTGACGACTTTGCATAGAAATCTTGTTATCGAAGTCGAGGACATCGTTGATCTTGAACAATTGATCCAAGACGCCGAGGCACAAGTTGCGGCCTTGTTGGGCGATGTTGAAAATACAATTCCGAATCTTGTTATCACGCGGGATGGTGCTGCGATTTCGTGGAACGCAATCCCGGGTGCAGTTAATTATACAATCACATATAACTTCATCAATTATGGCGCTGAAACCGCCGGGGAAGTAACGCAAACGCAATCCGGCACGACATACACAATTGCGGGCGATGGATTCATCACGAATCTGCGTGTAGAGGCAAATATGGGCACACCGCACGACACAATTGTGCGCGAGCATGTCATGAGCAATGCGAATTTTGCGACAAGTGGGCGGACGTTTAGTGCGGAAGTTTCGTATCTTGTGGGTGCAAATATTGATGCCTTGGTATTTTTATCCAACAATGTGCCGGTTGCAATGGAAAATGAAATCATGGCGTATGTTACGAATACCGCGGTTGCGAATGTTCGTAACCATACCGCAGTTTCGGTTTCATCATCTGGGGCATCTACTGCGGATTCTGGAAGTGGTTTGATGAGGGTTTCCTTGCGTTTGCCAGTTGGGGGATCAACAGTTATTAACTTTGACGAGTCGGGTAATGTTGAAGAATCATACAAAAGAATATGGGCGCGTGCGGAAGGAAGTGCCGGGCTTCTTGGATCAGCTGGAATGGGTGCTGCGCGTGACGCTGCAACTCGTGCAGACCGTGTGTTTTTTGATGGAACGACCGTACATAATCAAATCATAAACAACCGCAATTATGTCAATGCAACAGGTCAAGCAAATTGGGGTGCGGTGCATCAAACAGGTAGTGATGGTTTGACGAGCACACTTACACGTAACTGGCGTACTATGACACCACGTTCAACTTGGCAAGGCGGTAACGTTGATCCATCGGGATTCTTTGGCTATGTCGTTAACGCGGGTACGATTAGCAATGCCGCGAATGCAAATTTCGGAGCAGGACATTACGACAGTCATTTGAATATCGGCACACGGGATAGACAATCGCTTGCGATTAATGCAAACCGTGAACTTTCGTTTGCGATGGTTATGAACGCAGTGCAAGCCGGCATCAACAACAGACATGAAATTGCAAGATCCGGTGGATTGGGTCCGGCAACGAACGTGACTTATCACCAAATGTTGCTTGAATTTGTGATTAATGCCGATACAATGGATCTTATAAGTCGTACATCTAATAGCCGTTATGATGCAAGACACGATGGAACGGGTATCCAGGCAAACACACGTGTTCGTACGACAGACACATTTACTTTTCACAATGAGCATCAATTAATGCCATGGCGTGGAGACCGATGCGCATGTGATGAAAGAGCAAATGGTCAACCGCTGTGCGCAGATTGCACCGGTCGACGCAATGCGGAAGTTGCGCGTGTAATCGGACTTATTAATGAAATCGACGAGGACATGACGGAAGCCAAATTGTTGGCGGATGCGGATTTGCGTGCAAACTTTGTTGAAACTGTTCGTGTCGCGGAAAAGGCATTTAATGGACTTGCTGCGTTTCACGTCGGGGCACGGGTAGTGAATGCCCAGGAGTTTGTAACGTTGCCGGATCAAACAAGACTTAATGATGCGCTTGCATTGCTTGTCTTGATCGGAGAATAAAAAAATGGCGGCACTAAAGGTTAAAAATCTTTTCAAAGTTTATCAGAACGCAAAATATATTTCCGCAAGAAATATTTCGTTCGAGGTTAAGGAAGGCGAGTTGTTCGGCTTCCTTGGGGTTAATGGTGCCGGTAAAAGCACGACATTGAAATGCATTACCGGCATTATCCCCTTTACCGCGGGAAAGATTGAAATTTGCGGGCATGATATACGGGAGAACCCTTTTGAGGCAAAGATGAATTTCGGGTTTGTCCCGGATAATCATGCGGTGTATGACAAACTGACGGGGTCTGAATATGTGAGTTATGTTGCATCTATATATAAGGTTCCGCGGGAAGTTTTTGCGCCCCGCTTCGAGGAACTTGTCAAGAAATTTAACCTTGAGAATGCCATTAACAATCAAATCATGTCGTATTCCCACGGCATGAAGCAAAAGATTTCAATTATCGGGGCATTGATTCATCAACCCAAGTTGTGGATATTAGACGAGCCTATGGTAGGATTGGATCCGCAATCAATTCTTGAAGTCAAAAATTATATGAAAGAATACGCGAAAAAAGGCAACGCGGTAATATTTTCCAGCCACAATTTGGACACAGTTGAAAAGTTGTGCGACCGTGCGCTTATCATACATGGCGGGACGGTGATTGCACTTGTGGATCTTGGTGAATACCGCAAGAAGGGCAAGTCTTTGGAAGATGAATTTATGAAACTTACCAAAGAATCCAAGGAAAAAATCGGCAAGGAGCGCGCGAATTTATTGGCGGAGGAGGCGGAACTTGCCAAAACGCATGGCAAACGGCGTGCGGGACGAATGATGCAAAAACGTATACAACAAGAAGTTGCAGAAGTTTTTGCTTCCGTAGAAAAGGTGAAATGACGTGAATACGATTTGGACGTTAATCAAATTGCAATTCAAGGCGGGCGCGCGTTTGGAACGCGGCAAGGGTCCGGTTAAAACCGCGGTCAAATGGGCGACCGTGGGGTTTGTTGCGTTGACGCTTTTGGGTGTTGCGATATTTTTTTACCATTCTTTGGCGGAACAATTCGTGGGAGGGGGGCGTGTTGGTGTGGATTTACGCATCCCGTTTTTGACGTTTACCATTGCGGGGTTTATGGTTATCCAGACTTTGTTTTTAATCCCGATGCTTATCAAAGTTTTGGACATCAATAATGATCGCGAGTTATTGTTAAAATTGCCTTTGTCCAATAATCAAATTTTTATATCCAAAATTGTTGTGGCTTATTTGTTTGAATTGGTTTTTGCTGCGGTGATTTTGGGACCATTAATGATCGCATATGGAATCGCGGCGGGGATGGCGTTTTGGTTTTATCTTGTGATCATTCCATTGATGATTTTGTTTGTTCCTGTGTTCCCTTTTTTCTTGGCTATACTTGTGCTTTTCCCAATGATGAAAATCGCGCAATTTATGAAGAGCCGTACCTCTGTTACTGTGCTTGTTTATTTGGCGGGACTTGTTGGATCTGTGGTTTTATACATGACCATCGTGCAAAACATGGTGCACGCGATTGCGGATGCGGGGTTTGCAGAAACTCTTGAAGACAATGCCGGCTCGATTCAAAACGCGTCCAACTGGTTATATCCTCCACGGATGTTCGCGGGATTGGCGGACGGGCGAATCGGAATATTTCTTTTAAATCTTGTGATTATTATTGTAAGTTCCGCCGCAATGTTGGCACTTGCATATTACATTGCAAGCCTTAAATACAAGAAATTTTATATGTCGGAACATGGCACGATGTCAAGTTTCAAGGCAAAGGGCAAATACCGCGGAATTAACGCGACACTGGCGGTGCTTGGTAAAGATTCGCGCAACATATTTCGATCATCCAATTATACATTTCAGTTTTTGCTTATTGTCGTGATTACGCCGTTATTGATATTTTATTCTACGCGGATTGCGGGCTATGCGGTCTATCAATCCTTTATGAACGCGGGTCGGATGGATATGGCGTTTGATATGATTTTCGAGGTTTCGATTTTTATAACTATTGTGTTGATACCGCTTGCCTCCGCGTTTGCCGCGTCCAATATCACCCGGGAAGGTGGCAATATTTATCATACCAAATTGATTCCTGTGTCGTTTCGGCGACAATTATTAATAAAGACAGGTATCGTTTTTGTGCCGATATTTTTGTCGATATTAATTGGCGTTCTTTTGTCCATGTTGAATCATACTATTACCGCGACGCATGTTATCCCGGGACTTGATGCGGGGCAGGTCATCATGTTACTTGTAATCGCCACGTTTATGGCGGTGGGGTATATATGTCTTGGGACTTATATGGATTTGTGCCGTCCGTTATGCAATCAAATTGGCAACGGGGAACTTGTAAAATCCACGGGGCACGTCAATTTTATCATTATATTGGGGACGCTTGTCGGAGTTGGGTTTGGGGCGCTTGGGATGATTTCCGCTTTTGCCGGTGATGTTGGGATTGTGATGTCTTCCACGGCATTCGTTTGGTTTTTGATGGGGTTTTCCGTTGTGTTTGGGGCGACGTTTGCCACACTTTTGTTTGTTGATGGGCCGCGAAGGTACCAAAGGTTGGAGCAATAGCCGATGAAAAAGACGATTTTGTTATTTTTATTTACTTTGCCGGTTGTGATCGTTGTGCTTGTTTTTGCGATTGCGGGGTTTGTCGGGCGTCAAGTCATGTTCGTGGAGATCACAAATGTAACTATGGCAAGTGCTGCGCTTGATCCAAATGGTTCCAATTATTTACAGCCCGATGACACGAACAATTTCCAATTGCGCGTAAATGTAGGCGATGTTATTGATTTGCAAAGATATCTTATAATTGAACCCGCGCGTGCAAGATTTTCACATCTTAACATTGATATTTCCAATCCCGGGGCGGTCGAGATTCGCGGGGGGCGGATTCACATATTGCAAAATATGAGGTCCACGGATCCGGGCACAGGAATTGAAATCGCGATTCGGCACGATATGGATCCCTTTTTCCGAATCTTCGTAATTATTGCGACGGATTACACGCGATTTGATTATTTCGGATTTGATTATAATTTGTTTTTTGATTTAACGCGCGGGGCGGATGATGCCGCGATTTGGCGGGGATTTATCTGGGTGTTTCGTGATGACGGATTTATCAGGATCGAAAGAAATCAAGCGCTTGTAAACCAGGGCAATAGATTTGATTATCGTGATTTTTTCCAACGTGGGATCAATATCGCGCCGAGAGAATTATTGTTTTTTGATAATCCCGACAAGGATGCGTTTTTAAATTCATTAAATTTCGCATCCGGGGATCCCACGATTTTGTATCTTGGTGCGGATGGATATGCCGAGGTCCGCGGTGTAGGCGAGGTCACGGTCACGGTGACAACAAATTTCCGAGACCGAAATTTTAGTCTTGAAGTAAATATAGAGGTGGTGTAATTATGAGAAGTTTTATAAATTTTATCAAAAGATGTTCTGTTAAGATGAAGGTATTATTAAGTTTTGCGCTTTTGTGCGTATTGGCGGTTCCTATTGCCATTGGATCCGTTGTTGCGGCGCGGGGGAACAATAATGCCGAGGAATTGTTTTCTTTATCCACAAATATATCCAATAGGGTATTCGTTGACACCGAGTTACAATTTGCGCTGCCCTCCATTGTGACCCAGGAGGAATATTTCGATCCGGAATTTGATGTTGTTTGGTCTCCGGGGGTGTCAAGTATTCCCGGTAACCCTGTTGCTTTTTTGCGTGAAGACGGAAGGTATTCGATAAATTTAATTGATTCCAGCCATAATGTAACGCGTGCGTCTACGGTTTTACGTGCGACGATTTTCGGCGGAACGGCGGACGAGCACATTTTGTATTATACAGTCCACGTAAGCGTGATCGGGACGGAATCATTGACATATATTTCAAGTTCCAAGGCCGGGCACATAAATTACATGTCTCGGGGGATTGCACGGACGCGAGTTTTTGGATTGCGGGATATGGTTGTTCCGGCCGGTGGTGTTACCACCCAAAATTGGCAAGAT
>Ga0123355_10021618_pt1 | contig 10301 bp, 4 predicted proteins | sample TergutEmb28metaG_3_FD_89872 | JGI IMG/M metagenome (GOLD analysis project Ga0123355, IMG submission 89872) | Embiratermes neotenicus P1 segment gut microbial communities from Petit-Saut dam, French Guiana - Emb289 P1 | ecosystem: Host-associated > Arthropoda: Insects > Digestive system > Gut ... | reverse complement strand
CTTTATGTCACTCATACGTTAATTATATGTTAAGTACAGATATTAACATTACAGAAACAACATATTCCTGCCAGTTTTAATATGTATTTGGTAATCAATAAGTATGTAACAGCTGTCAAAGTTTCAGACTTCTCTGGCCATTATCTCCGTAACCGTTCAACTTTGGATATAGGTGTTATGGGTTATATCGGTATACTTTAACATAAGGAACACTCTCCCGAAGTCTGGCACATTCCTCCTGGGACATCCTGTATGTAATATGTAAGTTACGGCATGTTAGAGTGGGTGCTGGAAATGACCTTTTGCAGCTTTCAGCAATGCTTGACATCTGGTGAACAGATCTTTAAATACAATTTGAAGTTTACATCCAGAAATTGCTGATAACTCTGTGGCACGCGCGCGTGCGCACACGCATGCACGCGCGCACACACACACACACACACAAAAGTCCCATCATTGTGCCTAAGATACAGTGCATCACATTTGTCACAAAGTCAGTGTAACCTCCTGTCTGTAATACATGTGTATATCATGAATGTGCTTTACGGTTTAATACAGAGGACTTAAATTGTAGAAACCTGTATAAGGAAAATACTGTGTGAAAAATGTTGTCAGAAATTTAGAATATGGTGACCTAGTTTTTCAGTTCCTTTGAAATCAAGCATGTCTGAGAGGTGACAGAGGTAGTTTCCAGCATGTACTCTGACATGTGGTAAGTTATGTTGTACATGCAGGTCTTGTTTTATGCCAATGTTATGTTCCTGAAAATCATTGTGCCATTTGAACACAAATTTCCCATTTAAAACTGTGTATTTCTGGGGGGGCGTGTTAAGGAATTGACTGCCCCACCCTGTATTGTGTATGACTGTACCACTAGTGAACGTACAGACCTGTAGAGTATGTACTGTACATACAGTATATATACATTCTGATACAGTACACATAAATTTCTGTACAATATAGTTATTTCTAATGCAGTAAAAATGTAAGAGACTCACATCCATAGTTTTCGTACAGTTCATTCTGATAGGACTGTGGTATTCTTGTTACACAACAAAACACTTCCTGTGTCAGATTGCTGGCATTGAATGTTATCTAAACACTTATCACTTTATATAATTTTGTCAGTATTATCATGAATCATATGTGTGCTGCTATGCCCAAGTCTGTCATTATGGCATGTGTCAACAATTCATTCGCCGTCTTCAAATCAGATGGCCTTTTGCTGATTTATCACTTGGGTTGCTCTAGGTGATATAGATGTCTGTCACTCATGTTGGTAACAAGAGCTGATGCTGTTGAAGAGGAAAGTAAATGAACCGCGTCGTTATGTCACCACTATGATTAGTCCATACACATGGCCGATGGCATACAGTGACGTCACTCTGCTAGCCTCCTACAGAAGATCATTGGAGCCATTTATGCCAAATCATGTTAAAACAAAAATTTGAAAAGTGATGTAAATTTTCAAATTGCATTTAAGTGAAATTGCATAAAACAAGACCTGCCTGTATATGTTAGTGGTTTATGTGGAAATTTAAGGCTGTTGAGCTTGCTGTGGGTCTGGCTTTGGTTTTTTATTGAACTCCCTTTAATCAATGCCTGAATGTGTGAAACATATTGCAGGGATTTGGTAGTCTAACTATATGACACTTGACTTCTGTGCTGAAGGTCTGGTGTTCTTCCACATTTTTTACAGATTAAATTCGATCCTTTCCCGTCCCTCACCTTTGCCCAAGTCAGAATTTCATGCATGTGAGTGAATATTGGGCTTGCACCTCAGTTATGAGCTTATGTTAATGTCTATTGCCCTTCGAGATCATATACTGGTCTGTAAAATGTACTGGCGAGTGACCTAGCATGTCATATGCTGGTCTGTATGTGTTTGCTTGGTAGCAATTTAAATGTTTATGCTAAACCAGAAGAATTCAGGCCATTGGGAGATACAGTTGATATTTAAATCTATCTCTTAAACTGGGAATACAGGAAAATACCAGGCCTGCACTTTGCTGTAGAGCCCACAGTTGATATTTAAATCTGTCAAACTGTGAATACAGGAAAATACCAGGCCTGCACTTTGCTGTAGAGCCCACATTAATCTCTTGGGTCTTCTGTGGCTATCATCTTAACCAGTGAAAGTAGCAGAGTACCACATTGCATAGACAGGCAATAATCAGGAGCAATAAGATATGCTTCATTTTGACTTTCCAGTTTTAGCTGCATTGCATTTTTAAGTGATTTGGTATAGATTGGAGGCACCTGATGGTGGTGACTGCAGTGTAAGCTAAAATGGAAGGACTTCAACATGTGATGTACATAAACTCAGGAAGCCACAATAACACAAAGCAGGTAGACCGTGCATATGAAAGGAGAATAATAATAGGTTATCTCAGGGTATGCTCTGTCAATGTTACTGTGCTGCTGGTGTACGTTTTCTGGATCAGAAAGAAAATAGCTGCATTTGGTTTCAGCTTTTTTAAAGTACATTTTCAGCTGTTGTTTCAACAGACAGTGCAGTACCGATAATGTGAAGTAAATTTGGGAGGTTAATGTGTAGTATCAGATGAGAATTGAGGATATCTATGGTGAATCCCCAATCACCACAGTAACCTGTGAGAGCACAGCAAAGGTGTTGCAGATACTTGTGATATGAACACAGGAGGATAAAATAAAACACTTTCTTTAATGTTCTGCAGGAACCTAGCATGGGAATATAAGCTGTAAATGATAAAACTGACAGTGAAAGTGTTAAATTTGACTTTGTTATGTGTAGTATCCAAAAGTCTGCAGAAGTAACCGTTTCACATTGAGAATTTTCCAAAGAAATTAAATGGCCATTCCACAGTCTGTTCTGCCCTTCCTGCTGTTGTAGTTGACAGGCTGCATCCATAGCATTAATACTTAACAATATATCGTGTGGTGAAGTCCGCTTTGTCTTGTATCCTGTGCTGTTTGCATGAACCTTAATTGGCCATGTGTTTTATTGTAACACAATGTATGTACCCAAGATGGCCCAGCACTGAATTTTTTCAATACCAAAGCCCCCTTTTTTAAATATGGCTGTTTTCATATATGACCAATGGATTTAAAATTCTTGGTCCTGCACAATACATATTAAAACAGACAAAGCAATTTCTTTAAGTTCATTACTTTACTTTTTATTGTTTGTCAATTACATGTAAGGCATGAGATGCATGAACATTCAATATAGAAGAAACTGATGCAGTATTTTCATCTAAGTATGAATGGCTTAATTTTATGAATGTCAAATAAAATTCTGAATCCTTGATGGATAGGCTATCTTGCATCTTCTTGAGACAGAATGTACTTACTGGTTTTTACGATATAGCGTGCAGGCCATAATCTTTTGCTAATGACTCTTTATGTTTGGATTCCAACTAACATTGGATGAGAGTTAAAGTTTCTGCACATAACATTGTTTTTTGGGTAACATTATTTGTCCTGATTTATGATTTGCATCTCCAAGGAAGAGTTGATGTATCTTTGTATTTGTACAGCACTTGCTTGTTCCTTGTTTGGAGCATGAACTGATATTTCAGTTGTTTTCACCATGTTTTGGGTTTCTTTGTGTTGCATTACCACAGATTCTTTTCTGTCTTTGTTTACTTCCTCTGTAATTGCTTTTTCTACCTGCTCTCCATTATCACAATTTGTCTCCAGCGTTGGCCTCTTCTGTTTGGCATACTCTTCATTTTGATCTGTAGCCTTATACCTGAGTTGGCCTTCACTTTTAAACACATTAACCTCTTGCATGGTTCTGACCATCTCTTTCCCAGCTGAACCGATTTTTGTTGCTGAGTTGCTTGCATGCTTGTCATCACCCAGCAGTTCACTCCCTTTGTAGGCTGCCCCAAGTTCCTGGGCTTCCATGGTTTCTCTGCAATGTGCCTGACATTTTTCAGCGAAGTCATCCACAAGCCTCACTAAATTGCCTTTGCTGTTAGCTTTATAATCGTACCCAAGTTCCTGGGCTTGCATCATTCCTCTGCCTTGCACCTTTACAGAGGTGTCTTTCAGGGGCTGAGTGTCATAATCTTTGTTGCTTCCATTATGATTGTACCCAAGTTTCTGTAGTTCCATCATTTCTCTACCTTGTACTTCATGTGTTTTAGGGGAATCGTTCAGAAGTCTCATATCATTTTTGTTGTTCTCTCTGTAAGCATCTTCAAGTTCTAGGATGTTTGTGTTCTGTCTACTGGACGAACTTTCTGGAAGGGTCATTTTGCTGTCTTTGTCACTTTGTCTGTTGTCGTCAAGTTTTTGGACTTCTGTCTTTTCTGTTCTTTGTGCCGCCTGTTTTTCGGAGGAATCGTCCAGTAGCCTCCTTTTGTTATCTTTGTTCGTTTCTTTGCGATCGTCCTGGTGCTCTTGGAGTGCTGTACTTTTTCTACACTGTGCCCCATCTTCACAAAAGCAATCCAGAACCTGCTTTTCATTCTGCCTGTTGCAAATCATAGTGTTTTGCAGCTGCATGATTTCTGCATTTGGGATGCATTTACTTGCTGGACTTCTTTTATTAATGTCTGAGGTCACATCAGCTGCTTGATGCTTGTATGTATTTGGTGTTATGGGGTAAGTTTCTACTGCACTTATATGAACTTCTCTGCCTTCCCTGTCATGAGTTGCATCTTCCACAGAACATTTCTTACTTATTTTGTTTTCTGCTCTTTGCTGCTGTGACTTCATCTTGTCCTCTCCAGTAAGACTGCATTGTTGTGTGACATAATTTTTTGATTCTGTCTGGGTTACTGTCCCATTCAGATTGTCCTTCCCTGCTTCTGTGAACATAAGAAAAGATCAGCTGTAACTATAATTGATGTTTCATAATAGACAAAAACGCAATGCAGTTTTGAAAATTTTCGTCAACATAATACATGTGAGTAGCTATTTACGAAGTGAAATGCATGTAAAAGAAGCCATCTGATGATAAAGTCTAATTATTCATCTGTTTATCAAATCTGTTCTCCATACAAATTTCATAAACTAACTGGACACATAATAGAGCTGTGTGCTTTGTGGAAGCCCCAGTCCCGTGTTGGCCCATGTGGTGATCGAAATGATTACAATGTGAAATTTTCTGCTGGCACTTTGGTTTTGTTCCACCGATTCACTAACTCATTGTGCCCTATACTGAGACAGTAAACTGTTACCCACAAGTTTTAATGTGGGTACCAACATTGTAATACTGGCAGATTTACAATTCATTGTTCCCAGATCTATTTGTGCTGTGAAAATGTGCTGCCTCTTGTGCTGTGAATGCTTGAGAGAATCAGGAATGATACAAAGTATTATGTGTTTGGTCACTGCTGACTTGCAAGCAGTGTACTGATATATGTGTTAGATTGGATTTTGCAGTTCATACCTATGTCTGCTGTTGAATTGGCCATATTCTGAGTGTCCAGTACTGTGATGAGGCTCCTCTCTCTCTTCCCCTTCTGCCTCAGGGCTGAGTCCTGAATGTGCCATGGCATAATGAGTTCTGTCTTCTTGTAGTCTCCATCTGCACCTCCCTTTCCTTCAGACTCAGCCTCAGACCCTGATGTGCTGTTGTCTGTGCCACTCTCTGAGTTGCTGACCTCACTGTCAGAACTGCCTGCGTTCATTTCGCCTGACTCCTGCTCACATTTATTTACCTGTATGTAGGTTCTGTATCAGCTGCAGCTTTTATGAACTAGAAAGACACTAAACAACTGGTCATTCCCACATCAAAGTTGTGTACCAATTCACTACTCCCTTTGTTGTTAGGTGTCCTATTGGTATGCTGAAATCCAGTTGTATCGTATAATCTTCTGGCAGTGGTTCATTTCACGTGTGAAACATCGCTAATATGTACCAGGACTTTTTCCGTTATCACTAAACACAAACTCTCATAGCATATCAAAAGCAGTCTGCTCTGTGCAGGTAGCAGACTTCTTTCAAAATGTGAATATTTGTGTTCATTGATAGTGAAAACCCCCTGGTACATATTAGTGATGTTTCACTTGAGATCCAATTCATTATTATGTTTGGAGTCAATGTAGACATTTTTTATTACCAACTATCAACACTAAATACAAACCATGTAAATTATAAACGAATTGTAAAATAATTTGATATAAGCTTTGACGTAGTGTTAACAGTGGAACACGACATCAAAAGAATAACCCATGCGTTTTGTGTACAGTGTAAATGCAGTAATGATTTTGCTTTATGTGTGGGAGATGGATAAGTCTGTGAGGAGGCTGAGATGGGTGGGCATGCATCTTGCATGGGGGGGAAGAGCTTGCAGGGTTTCAGTTGTAAAACATGAAGGGAACCAACCTTTTGCAAGACCTAGGTGCAGATTCTGGGTATTGAGGAGAACCACAAAAAAACCTGTCAAGATGAAGAGCTGAATGTTCTGGCTGAGAGATGAATTGGGCATCAGCTGAATACAGTTTGCTCTTACTGGAATAATTAATGAAATTTACATATGCTTCATCACCAACCCTGTTATTTGTCCAAACTGGAATCTGATCTGTGTGCAGCTTGGTGATCGTTGCGCACTTACTTTCTCAAATGTCAAGTTACCTAATCTCTGAATCAAATGTCTCTCCCACCCATGTCAGACACATGTGAGATACCTTGGAAGACACGTGGGAAAACTGAAACCTTGCATGTGACGGTCTTTTAGCCAAGGAGGGGGAACTGTGACCATAATCACAAACAGCAAGTCTTTTATTGTGCAAGTTTTCCAAAAAATTGTACTGTGATATTAGAAGTCACTGATACATAATTCTTGCAAATAGTAACTAAACTGTTAAATGTGATGGAACTGTAATTATTCAAAAACCTGCTTTAGTTACAATAAGTAACAGTGTAATTAAAACCCACACATTCTCCTGACACTGAATCCTTTCATTTATCTTAAACATTATTAGCATGTAGCTGGAAAATTCCTACCTCATTAATCACCATTCCAGCTGATGCCCCTGCGATAACTACTTCCTCGTTTCTCAAGGCATCACGGTGCTTGATGAGAGCTGTAAGCAATGAGTGACATGGTGAGTATAGAAATCTAAGAAAACAGCGGCACATAACTGCCTTCGTTGTGATATTATAAATTTATAGGTTATGGAGTGCTGGGTGTTCAATGTTGTTAGTACTTTTTTTTTGCCAGACCCTCCACCATGAAGCATATATGATAAATTTGTTTCAAAGTACTGTTGAAAGGAATTTTCAGAGAATGTGAATATTAGAAAGTTTAAGATAGTAACCTTGAAACATACACAGTAGTACAGAACAAGAGTAATTGGATTTGGGTAAAGGCATTAATTAATTTGAGAAGGGTTAACACCCTAGAACTTGGTACAGGCTGAGAAGAGTGGTTCTTCTTGCAGATTATCAAATAAAGTAAATTACCTATTACACTGTCAGTGATTTTTCTGTGCTCGTTTTCAATCCACTGCTGCCGTGTTGCTTGTGCTGCCTCTATTCCGCCTTCTTGCCTGAAAAATGTAGTTTTCTGACATGAAGAGCCTGGGGACATTTCTGATAAGACATGGTGAATGTGTAATCAGTATTGTGGGTCAATTCCTGACATTTTTAAGAGATTGTTCTCTACCCCAAAGTGCCCAGACTGGCTGTGGAGCCCACCCAGCCTTTTGTGCAATAATAAGTGCACCTTCCCCAAGGACAGAAGCAGCAGGCATGTGATGCTAACCACTCATCTCTGTCAAGTGCCAAGGTTAAGAACAAGTTGAACTGTCCCTCCACTCCCCCCATATGCGTTTGTGGCATGTACCAGGACTGTGCTTTACTGTAATATAGTATGATGTGGGTAATTAAGTATACTAAGGCTGTGGAAAGACGTCTGATGGATCAAACTGCTTCATTTATCCTTTGACCTGTTACACTTTACTACCTTTTTCGCTCTCCACTATTCATAGCCACATGGCAATATGTGCTTTTGGCTGGATGACATGCTTATGGGGAAACTGAAGTAGACAGACAGGAGAAATCCTTCAATGTTGTTCCCACTATCCAGAGGAACTGTTTCCCTAGACTTGGTAAGGGATCTTTCTTGAACAGTTAAGTTACCAGTTCATAACCATGTTCTCAAAATCCTATAATGAGCAATTCCAATCCATTATCATTCTTTCTTTGCAGATTATTGCTGTGAGCCGTTTTTCACAAGGAATTTTGCCCATGTATGATGCATGTTCATGTCTGTGGTGCTAACAGTGGTGTATGGAAATCACTGGAAGAGGAAACATGTACACAACACCTTAACTAACTTGAAATGCTGCAGATACAGCTTAAGCACATACAGAATTATGGAACCAATATGGGAATTATTTTAAGAGTATTTATGAAAAATATAATTAACAAGACAGGCAATGTACATATAATATAACATTGAGGGCTGTTTGTGCAACCATTGTTGCAGTGGTAAAGCAATACGTATTACATATTCTGAGTGTGTGTTTTTAGCCTAGGGCATCCGGCATGCAATGGGCATGTGCCATATTGTCATCTGTGGTCTGTCTGGCTGTACAGTATTTTTCTACATTATCTCATAAATGGCATATTTTCAAAAAAATAAAATGTATTGATTTTCTCTACAACTTTGTCTGAAACAGTTCTCATTCTAAGAAGAACTGAGTGAGATACAATCAAAAATGTGTATTGGTCTTAATGTAATTTACTCACTGTTCTTGTCAGATTTTAATGAAACTTGAATTTTCTGGACAGATTTTTTAAGAATACTCAAATTTCATGAAAATTCATCCACTGGGAGCCAAGTTGTTCCATGTGGACAGACAGACACACAGATGGACAGATATGGCAAAGCTAATACTCGATTTTTGCAATTCATGAATGTGCCTAAAAAGAGTAAGTATTCTATTTCTTCTGTTTCCTACCATGGATCTCATATATGATAAATTTTTATTCCATAATTTGTGTTTTTATGTATTTAAAAGTAGCTACAATGTTGTATGATACTGAATGAGAAGGAAAGCAGCCATTTCTGGCTGAAGAACAGGTACAAGAGTATCCAATGAATTCATATGTTTGAAGTAATAGTTAAAAGTTATAGCAAAATAATCCATAAATGTAGGTTAAACTGACAAGGAAACTGTACTTTCCTCTGGCAATCTGTTGTAACTGTCAAAGAAAGTATTATCACCTCAAATGGTGGATGTCCCACACCCTTCAAAGTTTTGCAGCAAGCTATTTCAATGCACTTACCAAAATTCTACTTCAGGCTAGCTGCTGCTAAGCTGAGAGAAAAATTAAGTACTTATGAAATGTGTAGTGACTCACCATGCTTCTGCACATGCTCGGTCTTGTGGAAACACAGGCCTGTCATCCAGGTGTTGCAAGTTTTTCTGTGCAGAACATTAAGGGATTTATTGGATTATAATGGACCAAATTGCCTCCAAATTCTTTAAGTAATTGTGAAAACAGGCTTACCATTTAGGGACTTGTAGCGAACAGCAATAAATTATGCCTCCTTTCACCTGAACACAGATCATTATCACATTTGCAAATGAGCTGACATAAAGCTGAGAAGGGTTTCAGTGGACTACATTTACATGATATATGTGAAACATAGCTTCACAGTAACGTCCCAGAAGGACTGAGGAAAGATGCTTGAATTGCTGGGTACTTCTGCACTACAAGTCAGTCATGCATGTTGCATGTGCAGTAAGATAGTTCATTCATTCATTCATTTTATTTTCCGTATATCCATATACAGGTAAAGTACCAAGGATGTGGAAATTGTCAAAGTAGTTGTATAAATATCTGTTAAAAATACAGATGTCAAATATCTAAATATAATTATAATATAATGGTGATATAGTTACTAACAATTATAACATTACAATTAAGATGTGTGAGTTGTTACTAGTATCATAAACTATTAACAGGGTTAAAATAATTACAATTAAGATGCATGTTGTTATCATTATCGTATACTATTAACAGAGTTAAAATAATGTATCAGTGGATCGGCTTCTTAAGGTTTATATTCTTCTATCTTCCTTATATTCATAATATTCATTCATTGAGTAGAAAGAATGATGATATAAGAACCTCTTCAATATGGATTTAAAATATTTATGATCATTAGTCAGAGCTTTAATATATTGAGGTAGTCATGGTATATATACCAACAACTGCACTAATCTTATGTTTATTGGACCGTGCATCATTGTGATAGTTGAAGAATAAAAGACCAACTTAATGTCACTTGCTATTTTATTTCACTTCTTATGTGCTCAACATGTTTCGGACATTAATATATCCATCATCAG
>Ga0123355_10021617_pt1 | contig 10301 bp, 7 predicted proteins | sample TergutEmb28metaG_3_FD_89872 | JGI IMG/M metagenome (GOLD analysis project Ga0123355, IMG submission 89872) | Embiratermes neotenicus P1 segment gut microbial communities from Petit-Saut dam, French Guiana - Emb289 P1 | ecosystem: Host-associated > Arthropoda: Insects > Digestive system > Gut ... | reverse complement strand
TCGATAAGAAGGTTCATAGATTATCACCTCCCTAATGAATTAAGGAGGCAAAAAGCAATCCGCAAGCGTTATACGCCCTCTAAATACTATAATATACTATTATTCGTTATTTGTCAATACTAAAGTTGTAGTATTTTGTTTGTTTTCGCATTATTTTGCAATAAATACCGTTTAAGTAAAAGTTGCATTGCAAAAAGGCAATTGCGTTGTTGACATATTGTTATTCTTATGATAAAATATTAATAATTGAGGGAGTAGTTGGCGTAAATTTTTTACGCTTGTAAGTCAACATTCTCGATCTATTATGGATCTGGCTTGCATTAATTAACGAGACTCATGAATAGCATAAGCTGTCATGGGTCTTTTATTTTGACTTTAGGCTTTATGCTTAAAGTCTTTTTTTAGGGGGAAAAATGCACTTTTTAGAATTATTTTTAATCGCGCTTGGCCTTTCGATGGATGCCTTTGCGGTAAGCATTATTAAAGGCATGGAACTAATAAAGGTGAATCCGGCAAAAGCCTTACTTGTCGGTTTATACTTTGGAATATTCCAAGGCGTAATGCCTTTAGTTGGTTTTTTTCTGGCAAGAAGTTTTGCGGACTATATTGATTTTGGTCCTTGGATTGCTTTTGTCCTTTTGACATTTTTAGGGGTAAAAATGATTGTTGCTAGTTTTAAGAAAGAATGTTCTGTGGAAAAAGGCATTAATCAACTGACTGAGGCAGAAAATAAAGACAGTCTATGCTTATGTCCGCCAAGAATGATTCCACTGGCATTTGCGACAAGCATCGATGCTATGGCGGTAGGAGTTACGTTTGCCTTTTTGCAAGTGCAGATTGCCCCAGCAGTCCTATTCATTGGCATTATAACTTTAGTAATTGCTTTTGTGGGTGTTTATATTGGTTCTTTATTTGGTATTAAGATTAAATCTAAAGCAGAAGTATTTGGCGGTATTATTTTAATTATTATTGGATTGAAAATTATTATTGAACATCTTATACAATAAGAAAGGAGAATACTTTTTTTAAAAGTGTAATATGGTATGAAGCCTTATTTAAATAGTAGTGAATTAGTTCTTGAAGAAGTTGAAACAAGGGAAAGTGGTCTTACTCTTCAGGAAGCTAAAAAAAGAATAGAAGAGAACGGTCCGAATGAATTAGAAAAAGTAAAAAGAAAATCGCTTCTTAAGCGTTTCATAGGTCATATATTGAATCCCATGACGATTGTTTTATTAGTTGCGGCTACAATTTCTTTTATTATTACAATTTCCAATCAAGGAGCTATTAGTGAATATGCAGAAATAGCGATAATCCTCTCAGTTGTTGTTCTTAATACAACACTAGGTGTTTTTCAGGAGAGAAAAGCGGAAAGGGCAATTGAAGCTTTACAAGCGATGAGTGGGCAAATTGCCAAAGTTAGACGTAGTGGCACTATCGACCAAATTTCCGCATCAGGACTTGTAGTTGGTGATATTGTTCTTATTGAAGCTGGTGACGCTATCCCGGCAGATATTAGAATTATTCAAAGTGCGAGTTTAAAGGTTGAAGAAGCAGCTTTGACTGGTGAAAGTATTCCTGTTGAAAAAATCTCCGAAAAATTAGAAAGCGAAGATGATATTTCTTTAGGAGATCGTCTTAATATGAGTTACATGGGATCAAGTGTAGTATATGGTCGCGGTGAAGGTGTTGTAATTGCGACGGGTATGCAAACTGAAATGGGTAAAATTGCTAGTATTATCCAAAGCACTCAAGAAGGAGAAACACCACTTCAAAAACGTTTAACTAAACTAAGTAAGATACTTAGTATTATCGTTTTGATAATCTGTGTTTTGATTTTTTTTATTAGATTAATAACTGCTCAGGAAATTACAGCTCCGATTGTTATGGATAGTTTTATGCTGGCTATATCTTTAGCTGTTGCGGCGATTCCGGAAGGGATGGCAGCGGTTGTGACGATTGTACTTTCAATTGGTGTAACTAATATGGCAAAAAGAAATGCAATTATTCGTAAATTAACGGCAGTAGAAACTTTGGGTTGTGCTCAGGTTATTTGTTCAGATAAGACAGGAACATTAACACAAAACAAAATGACAGTTGTTGATTATTATGGTGATAAAAATTTGTTGGCCAAAGCAATGGCGCTTTGTTGCGATTCAGAGTTAAAGTCTGAAAGTGAAATAATTGGCGATCCGACAGAGAATGCATTGATTGCTTTTGCGCTTGAACATAATTTAAATAAAAATAACCTTAATATAGAATGTCCAAGATGTGCTGAACTTCCTTTTGATAGTGTGCGAAAAATGATGACAACTTTTCATAAAACGAAAGACACTGTTACCCAATATACAAAAGGCGCACCTGATGAAATCTTAAGGTTATGTTCGCATATTATTCTAAAAGGTGAGAAAAAGACTCTTACACAAAAACTTATTGATGAAATTAATGATAAAAACAAAGAGTTTGCGGACAGAGCTTTAAGGGTTTTAGCTTGCGCTTATCGTGAGTGGGAAGAAGTACCTAGAGGAATCAATTCCGAAACAATCGAAACAGAAATGATTTTTATTGGTTTAGAAGCCATGATTGATCCAATTCGTCCGGAAGCCATAAAGGCGGTTGATGCTTGTAAGGCTTCAGGTATAAAAGTAGTAATGATTACCGGTGATCATAAAGAAACGGCTTCAGCAATCGGTAAAGAACTCGGCATAATTGAAAGTTCTGATCAGGCAATTACCGGCAGAGAACTAGATCAATTAAATGATCAGGAATTTGCGGAAAAAATTGAAAATGTATTTGTTTACGCCCGAGTGCAACCTGAGCATAAAGTCAGAATTGTAAATATGTGGAAACAAAAAGGCATGGTTACAGCTATGACTGGTGATGGAGTAAATGATGCGCCTGCCATTAAATCAGCTGATATTGGTATAGGTATGGGAATTACAGGGACAGATGTTACCAAAAATGTTGCGGATATGGTTTTAGCTGATGATAACTTTGTCACAATTGTGTCGGCAGTTGAAGAGGGCCGTAGGATTTATGATAATATCCAAAAAACTATGCAATTTCTGCTCTCAACGAATTTTAGCGAAGTATTAGTTATATTTGTCGCTACAATTATAGGTTTTACAATTTTTCAACCTGTTCATCTTTTATTTATAAACTTAATTACTGATAGTTTGCCGGCAATTGCCTTAGGAATGGAAAAAGCGCAACCAGGAATTATGGAAAGAAAGCCCAGAGCAAAAAACCAAGGTTTATTTGCGGATGGACTGGGCTTTAATATTATTTATCAAGGTATTGTTATTGGAATATTGACTTTAACTGCTTATTTAATTGTTAATAACTGGCATGGTTCAGCCTATGGTATTACAGCAGCCTTTTTAACACTTTCGTTATGCGAACTATTTCATGCATATACAATGCGTTCACAAAAAGATTTTGCGCTTTTCCTTAGACCAAAAAATAAAATGCTTTTTTACGCACTTATCATATCTTTTCTAGCAACTATAGCAGTAATATATATTCCATTTTTAAATGATATGTTTTCATTAAAACCATTAGGGATAAAAGAATTCTTAATTTCATTAGGGCTCGCGTTTATGGTTATGCCAATTATTGAAGCAGTAAAAGCAATCCAAAGAAAGAGAAAAAAAGCATAGTTAAATCCTTGTGACTGAGGATTTCTTACTTAATATAAAAAAAACTTGAAAACAAAAGCGGTTTTTGATATAATCTTATGGACGCTCCCATAGTTTAGTGGTAAAACGCAGCAATGGTAATGCTGAAATCCAAGTTCGATTCTCGGTGGGAGCACCATAAAGTATAATTTTACTTCCAGACTTGCAGAAAAGATATAATAATATATCTAATCTAAAAGATGGAAGTTTTCTTTTTTATTGTGGCAAAATTTGCAATTCACGCAATAAAAATGTTGCAATTCACGCAATAAAAATGTTGCAATTCACGCAATTTATTATATAATAATAGTATGAGGTGAGCAATTTGAAGTACAGAAACAGATTAATTGATGAAGTATTGAAGTTTAGACTTTCAGCTAAAGGAGCTGTTTTAATAACCGGTCCTAAGTGGTGCGGTAAAACAACTACTGCCAAAATGATTTCTAATAGTGAAATCAATTTGCAAGATCCATTGATGAAAGATCAATATATTCGATTAGGAAATGTAAATCCTGTTGCTTTATTGATTGGAAAAACACCAAGGCTAATTGATGAGTGGCAACAAATTCCTAGGTTGTGGGATGCAGTTAGACAAGAAGTAGATAAAAGACAAGAATTCAATCAATTCATTTTGACAGGTTCATCTGTGCCAAAAGGATTAGATGATATTAGCCATAGTGGCCAAGGAAGGATTGTCTCATTAAAAATGAGAACCATGAGTCTTTTTGAATCTGGGGATTCAACGGGCGAGGTTTCTCTTACTAGTTTACTTAATGGGACACAGTTGACCAGTAACATTTGTAAGTTAAAATTTGAGGATTATACAAGATTAATATGTCGCGGCGGGTGGCCAATGTCATTAGTTAATAATGAAAGGATTTCTCTACAACAAAGTAAGGATTATTATCAAACAGTTTTATCATCCGATATTATTGAAGTTGACGGAGTTAAAAGGTCGCCAAAAAGGACTAGGGCTTTGATGAAATCTTATGCCAGACACATATCGACCAATGCAACAAATAAAACTATGTTGGCAGATGTAAATAATGACAATAACTCAGCAAATATGTCCGCAAATACTTTAGCGGATTACTTAGATGCATTAGAAAAACTTTTCATTATTGAAGAATTGCATCCATGGAATGAGAATTTCAGAAGCACCATTAGAGTTAGACAAACACCAATGAGACATTTTATTGATCCCTCAATTGCGACCGCGGCTTTGGGACTTTCACCATTATCTCTACAATCAGATATTAAGACATGTGGATTTTTATTTGAGTCAATGTGTATACGTGATTTAAGAATATATGCTGATAGTATTAATGGAGAGGTATTCCATTATCATGATAACACGAATTTAGAAATAGATGCCATTCTTCATTTAGATGATAATAGATGGGCCGCTATTGAAATTAAATTAGGAATTAATGAAATACCTAAGGCAATTAAGAATCTCAATAAACTTGAAGAAAAAATAGGACAAAAGCCAGCATTTAAAATGATTTTAACCGCAACCGAGTATGCTTATCTTGATGAATCTGGAGTTTGGATTGTTCCACTAGGTTTATTGAGGAACTAAATATAAAAAGTAGTTGGAAATAATTTGATAATTCTAGAAAAGTCAAATTATTTCTGACTTTTTAATTTTATTCTGAAAGAAAAGCAAACAAAGTATGATATTTTAAAGAAAAATCTTGCAAAAAATTTATTATATGATAAACTATTAAAGTTGTTAATTATTAGCATAAATTATTTAATATATATTTTGGATTTAAAACTTTAAGAAAGAGAAGATAAACATGGAAGAAAAACAAACAATAATGGGGAAAATAAGTAATTTTCTCGTTGACAAGCGAAAATATATTTTTGGTTTTATGATGTTATTTTTAGTGGCGTGTATGATTGCTATTCCAAGAGTTAATACAACAACTGATTTTTCGTCATTCTTGCCTGAAGATTCAAGTATGAGACAAGGATTAGAAGTCATGAATCAAGAATGGCCGACAGTTGAAGGTCAGCCACAAGCAACTCGTTCTTTTATGATTATGACTCAAGGTGCTTCCAATATGCAAACTGATGCTTTGGTATTAGCGCTATTAAATGATTTTGAAGGTATAAGTAATGTTTTAACTGATAGTAGTTCTAATTTTAATCAAGATCAATATCGCTTAATAATTATTTCAACTAATTATACAAGCATTAGTTTTGCAAGAGCAGTAATGACTGATGTTGTTAATCATATTGAAAATCAAGGTATTACAGTAAGTGCTCATTTACCAGGTTATTTTGAAAACCCAATGGATTTTATGTTACCGATAGCAATTATGTTAATGGCATTAGTATTGTTACTAATGTGCGAGTCTTTCTTTGACCCAATTTTGATTTTTGCCGGATTAGGTGCTGCAGTTATCTTTAATATGGGCACAAACATCATATTTTCACAAGTTCTTTATATGACTACATCAGTTGCCTCAGTTCTCCAGTTGATGTTGTCGATTGTCTGTACTTTGATTTTATTAACTAGATATCGGCAGGAAAAAAGATTATTGACTGAACCTAATCCGAAACTGGCTATGAAAAATGCGATTAAAAATTCAACTAAAACCATTCTTTCAGCCTGTACAGCGACATTTATTGGTTTACTTTCATTGATGTTAATGTCATTTGGTGTTGGTCAAGATATGGGTATGGTATTTTCTAAAGGTGTATTCTTTACGGTAGTTTCCTTATATACAGTAATGCCTGCTTTAATTATCTGGTGCGATAAAATTCTTTGCAAAGCCGACAAAGCCAATATAAGAGCTAATCGTCAAGCTAAAAGCTTAGAAAAAAGAGGTACCTAATATGTCAATTATGTATAAGTTTAAAGCCTCAGTCGGTGCTTTCTGTTATAATCACAGAGTTTTAATTATTATCATGTCTTCAATACTATTTGTTGCGGTAGCGATTATTCAATCATTTTTAGCTATAACTTTCACAGAACAAGAAGAAAACGCGATAGATAAAGTATTTCCAATGGAAACAATTGTTGTTGTCTATAATAATAATGATGAAAATTCCATTCCTGCAGTAATCGCAGCGCTTAATAATTCCAATCACAATATCAGGAATATCAGTGCTTTTGCGAATAGTCAGATAGGAATGCAACTTCCTGCAGAACATTTGGCTCTCGCATTAGATATGCCACCAATAATGGTAGAACAAATGCTTAATGCAAACGGTGTTTTAACAATGTCAATGCTTGATTTTGTAACTTTACTGAATCAGGTATCGCCTGATCCGCTTTTAGAAGCACAAATTGCACAGATGTTAACTGGAAGAAGAATGCTGATTGGTGAAAACTATTCTAGAATGATGATTGAGGTCGGTTATTTTCCGGATTCAGAAAGTATGAATGCCTTTCTTGATTATTTTGATGAACTATTAACTCAAACATTAACAAGTAATTTTTATTTTGTTGGATCAGCGCCTTTATCACACGAACTAAGAGCTTATTTTTCAATAGAATATTTAATTATTTCCATAGTCTTAAGTTTGGCTCTGTATTTAATATTATTTATTTCTTACCGTAAGTTCTTATTACCGCTAATCTTAATAGGTATTGTTCAAACTGCAATCTGGATTATGATGTCATCAATGATAATAACGGGTATTCCAATTTATTTCTTAGCGCTTTTAATTGTTCAGTCAGTTATTAAAGGTTCGGCTTTGGAATGGGGAGTATTACTAACAAACAGTTATATTGAAGCCAGAAAAAACTGTGATAAACAAAAAGCTTTAACTGATGCGATTAAAAAATCAGGAAGAGTGACAATGACATCTTCATTAATTATGGTTGTAGTTACTTTTACTTTAGGCATAGTTATGTCAGGTGCCGTCTCTAGCATTATGATGGGAATGGGGATTGCTTCATTGGCTGCTGCGATTTTGACTTTATTTGCTTTACCATCATTTTTAGTAGTATTTGACCGTTTTGTTGTTACAAAGAAGTGTGATGAAAGTTTAGATACTCAACCAAAAATGCAAGAACAAATAAACTAGACAAATGCTGTCTAGTTTTTCTTTTTGGCTTCGTGAAACTTATAATATATGTTACAATATTTAGTGTCAAGTTAAATTATACATGATATAATTTAAATAAAGAAAAAGGAGAATGATTATGAAAGAAGTTTCAACGATCGAAGAATATATTGCTCAACAATCATCTGAGCATCAAAAAGTAATTGAAAAAATGCGAGCACTTATTAAAAAAAATGCTCCTAAAGCATACGAAAAGATTAGCTATAGAATGCCAACTTATACAATGAACAATCAAGTTATCGCTCATTTTCATACTGCAAAAAATCATTTAGGCTTTTATCCGACTCCAGAGGGTGTAGAGGCATTTAGAGCTAAAACAACAGAGTATAAAACCGCAAAAGGCGTAATTCAATTTCCTTACAAAAACATTCCTTTTGATTTAATAAAAGAAATTATTGAGTATCGGGTTCTGCAAATAAAAGATAAATAATCCAGCATACTTAAATGGAGATGAAAGCATGGAATTCACTAATTTTAATATCAGACCTATAAAAACTCATGAAATTGATGAAATCGCCGAATTATTAGCTAAATCATATTTTAAAGATATCTTCTTTAAATGGTGTGTTAGAAGTGATCAAGATCGAGATAAAATAATCACGGATTATTATAGGGTTTATTTAAAGACAAAAGGTTGTGTTGCTCATGTTGCTGAAAACTCTTTGAAAACTATTATAGGTGCTTCTGTTTGGCTTCCTCACGACACAGACGCAAGCACCTATGAAAAAATTAATAAAATTGCAGGAGAAAATGCGCCAATGTTTAACGCAGTAGCTGACTGGTCACATATGAGTGAGCCACCAATGCAACCATTTTATCAGTTAGTTGGATTTGGGGTTAAGGAAGAAACAAGAGGTTTAGGCGTAGGTGCAAGATTATTAGAATATCATTTAAATATTTTAGATAAAGCGGGCATACCTACATATCTTGAAGCCAGTACTCCTTATTACGGTAATGGAGTTTATGCTAAATTTGGATATCAGCCTATTGGTGAGTTAATGGTTTTTACTGAAAAAGCGGTTCTCTATCCTTTATGGAGACATGCTAACAAAGTGGCAGAACCTAAAATTGTTGATTTTGGCAAATTTAAATGGCGTCTGCTTTCGGAAAATAATGATAAAATGCTTTTAATTTCTGATGAAGTTTTGGAATTGAAAACATATCACAATAAATTTGAAAAAACAAATTGGGCTAATTCTGATATTCGTAAATATTTAAACAAAGAATTCTTAAATAATTTTTCATTGAATGAACAAAGCCAGATTATAGAAACTAATATAAAAAATAGTTGTAACAATTGCTTTCATATTAATGGAGGCCCTGACACAAATGATAAAGTTTTTTTACTATCAGTCTTTGATGTTATCGAGTATTTTGGTAAAAGCTATTTAGATAACAAATTCTTTATTGATGATGAATTTAATGAGCAGCGCAAAGCAAAATATAAAGATAGCTCAGCAAGATGGTTTTTGCGAACACCCGGAAATTCTTCAGATTTTGTCGCTACTGTAACTATAGAAGGCAAAATTTCTATAACAGGCGACTTTGTTAATCGTGAAAGTACGGAACTCTTCAATGTCGGTATAAGACCAGCTATCTGGCTTAATAAAGGATAATAATGAAAAAGAAAACTATATTTATATATGATGAAAGTTATTTTCAGCATAATGCCGGCGATGGAGCCTTATTTGAACCTGCTAGTCAGTATATTGAAGCTAATGGTTCTGTTGAAAGCCCAAAGAGCAAACGCCGAGTTAAAAATTTATTGGAAACAAGCGGACTAATAACTCAGCTAGAGCTAATAAAACCAATTTCTGCAACGGAACAATATTTGGAACTATTCCACACTAAAAGACATATAGAAAATGTTAAAAGGCTAAGTGAAAGCACTGGCGGAGACTGTGGTGATTCCGCAATTGTTAGTCCCGGCTCTTATGAAATTGCTAAATTAGCAGTTGGAGGCGCTATAACTGCAGTCAAATGGGTTATAGAGAATGAAGCCTTTGATAAAGCCTATGTGTTGACTAGGCCCCCTGGTCATCATGCTGAAGCTGACCGAGGACTTGGATTTTGTATTTTTAACAATATTGTTATAGCTGCTAAGTATGCTCAAAAAGAATTGGGAATTAAAAAAATCCTTATTATTGACTGGGATGCTCATCATGGCAACGGCACAGAAGATGCTTTTTATGAAGATGACAGCGTGCTGTTCATTTCAATTCATCAAGAAGGATTAGAACCTATTGGCAGAGGCAATAAAGAAAATCGAGGCAAAGGCAAGGGAAAAGGATTTACAATCAATATTCCGCTATTTGCTGGTTCAGGAGATGCAGTATATAAATATGCTTTTGAACAGATTATTCTTCCGGCAGCGGATAAGTTCGAGCCTGAATTAATATTAGTTTCTGCAGGTCAGGATGCCAGTATCTTTGATCCACTCGCAAGAATGATGCTTTCGGCAGATGGCTATCGAGAAATGACTAGATTAACTAAAGAAATAGCCGAAAAATATGCAAAAGGTCGGATGGTGTGTTTACATGAAGG
>Ga0123355_10021616_pt1 | contig 10301 bp, 3 predicted proteins | sample TergutEmb28metaG_3_FD_89872 | JGI IMG/M metagenome (GOLD analysis project Ga0123355, IMG submission 89872) | Embiratermes neotenicus P1 segment gut microbial communities from Petit-Saut dam, French Guiana - Emb289 P1 | ecosystem: Host-associated > Arthropoda: Insects > Digestive system > Gut ... | reverse complement strand
GGCTCAGTAAGAGCCGAAACATGTTGGAGTGTATTGTATCTAATTTTAACTAATGTAGAACTACATCGTATGATGTTTTAATAAATATTCAGTGCAATTTAGTTGGCTCCTTTTACTCATTACGAAGTATAGAATGTAACGCCAGTGGGTGACGGTACAGGATGTGGCAAACCAGGCATCTGAAACCCTGTATTTGGTTTGGAGGGGGGGGGGGAAATACCAAACAGTCATTCCAACAAGTACCTGCATTTGAGAACACAACTATCAGGCGATGTGTAAAAGAATTCTCGAGCTCTTTAAATTGGGGTTTCGAAACATATCTTCTGGCCTCTTCCCACAACCTCGCACCCCAATTATTGTCAATATATCGTCATCCGACCTTGACAGCGCCAAGATTAGCCTAAAATCAAAGGACAAGTTGTCCTTTCTGCTCACATCACTACCAGTGCCTGTGGTAAACACATTCAGAACAGAGAGGGCGTTTACAAGTTAGCACAAAGAAAAATTCATCCCCACCCGAAAGCACAACAAATGGACAAAGATCGCTGCCCATTTATATGGCATTCAGGTGTAACAAACTTTCTAAAAAAAAAAGGCCTCAAGACATCAACAAATTCCGTATTAAGGTAAGGGCGAACAGCTCCATTAAACGTCTTGACCTACGAGCAGTGACCTTGCACTATGAAGGGTATGTGCAGACCGCTATAAGCTTCACACCCAGTTTACCAGCACACAGCTTAGCTACACTCAGATCCAAAACAAACGTAACAATCAAGCTGTATCTTTGAACATAAAAACCCCTCTGCCAAAATCTTCACTCCACTTTGTGCAGGACACCACCGTCACCTGCGGGTATAAAGCGGTGAGCGCTCAACATACAATCTCCACAACATTCAAGTTCACTTTCATATGCTGCAACAGGTTTTCATATAGGTAGTTCCCGGCGACAGTTACATCGACGTGAATAAATTACATCTTATGTGGAAGGACATCATTATCAGTCTTACGAGCGTTCAATTACAAGGGCTATATGGCCGATAAATAAACAAAACAGGCAATAGCTATATAATAACGTAACATCGCGGCGCGTCCGAGAAACCACTGCTGCCGTGAAAAAGCAATAATATTACATATTCTGAGTGTATGTCTGCAGCTTTAGTTACCAAGTATGCAAAGTGCGTGCGCCGTATTATATTGTCATATATGTTCCGTCCGCCTCTACCACATTATTTCACATCTCATAAACAACGCGATTTTCGGAAGAAAAAAAAAAAGTCATTGAACATAAAATGTGTGTTTTGATTTTCTCTATAACTTTTTTCCAACACATTTCTCATCCTAAGAAGAATACAGCGAGATACTATCATAAATGTACACAGGTCTTCATGTAAAGTACGCGTTATTCTTGCCAGATTCCAATGGAACTTGAATTTTCTCGACAGATTTTCAAAAATAATCAAATTTCATGAAAATCCGTCCGGTGGGAGCGGAGTTGTTCCATGCGGATGGACGGACACAGACAGACATGACACAGCAAACAGAAGCCCATCGCAATATTGCCTTAAGAAAGTTAATGGCCTCCCTGAAACATGCCTCAAAGGCGCATTCGCATTCCTAACCTCGGCGCTAAAGGGGTGGGTGGTCAACGCCACGCCCCGGCCGCTTTTCCCCCAGGAAAGAGCCCCGGTATCCATTACACGGGAGACTGGGTGGATCCCACAGCCAGGCTGAACTGGTATGTAAAATCGATATATATATGAGACCCTACATTATACACACACAAACAGTAGGGTTTCGTTTTACGGCGGTGTTAAGTTATCGTCGTAAAACGAGTACTATTTAAATGGTTTAAATTGAGATAGGTTCATGGGTCAAAAAAAAATTAGTCATAATTTTATAATCTACAACATTTCTTTACATTGACATACAATTTAAATTTATTGAATTAGGTATATAGAAAACTACATAGATAATTGAAAAAAATATATATCAATCAAATCACTTTTTATTTTGTTGAAGAAGGCCCAGGCCGTGGTGCAGAAGACATCAAAAAAGAATGTAACGTCAACTGTTCTGATTTTTCTTCTTTCCTGTCTTTTCGATCGACCGTCATGGGTGGAAAAATTACAATCAACTTAAAAGAGCTGCACTAAAAAAGGAAAAAAAAAAGAAGAAGAAGAAACAAATGGACACCGGACAAGAGCTAGAAGCGCACTAAGTACAGAAAGGACGCTTGAGTTGTGACAGTGATGCACCACAAGTCGGGAGTGCTTGGTCCGACTCGACAGGGGTCGTAAAAGTGAATCGTCGTAAAACGAACCGCCGCAAAACGAGACCCTACTCTGTGTGTGTGTGTGTGTGTGAGTGTGTATATATATATATATATATATATATATATATAATTTCACAGTGTAACACAACTCTTCCAGCATCCATACAGTACAGTACGAACGAAGACTGGAACCGACACTACACTCTCAAAATACTCTGCATATTCAGATTAAATTACATGAAGAAGTGAGCGTGCATATCCACGTTCGTATAAAATTCAAGTGACAAGCAATTCAGTTTCTAGTGAAAACAAAAACAAAGACATCTTCATGGAACTACTAAATTCGTACATTTTTTTATGTTTTGCTGACCGTGCACCTCAGCAGAATCTTAGTAATTAACCAACTTGATGCACAAAATCTTGTTTTATAATAAGTTCATTATATGCATCTACATGTTTCGAGCACTATGTGCTCATCACCAAGAGGCCATCTACAGGTGTGATGATACCAGATGCTGTACAATACAATTTTGACCTCCTGATGATGAGCTCGAAACATGTAGAAGCATACAATAAACTTATTATAAAACAATATTTTGTGCATTAAGTTGGTTAATCACTAAGATTATACTGAGATGCACGGTCAGCGAAACATCAAAATTTGTGATGCAAAGCAAGTACATCAATACAAGAACACAAAGATAAAATTGTATGAGAGTAATGAAGCCATCTGGTATAAAAAAAACCTGCAGGGTAAATAGAGTCCTCTCTCAACCTGTGCACCGGACGGTCACCTACAGGTGTGATGATACCAGATACTGTACAGTACAATTTTGACCTCCTGATGATGAGCACACAGTGCTCGAAACATGTAGAGGCATATAATACACTTATTATAAAACAAGAATTTGTGCATTAAGTTGGTTATTAATTAACATTAAATTCGTACGTTTTCTACGTAAACAACGTAGATACACACGTGACAAGATACGAGAAACGCTCACCACGCGCGCTCCAATAACGTGCAGATTAAACACAGTTTCATCCAGCGTCCCCAAACTGAAATACAACCACATTTCCGCACAGAAGTTACAGATTCAACATAATTGCATCCAGTGACCCAAATATCACTACTTCTCCGCACAAAAGATGGGCCATTTAAAGCGATGAAGAGAAAACCCCACGATATCACATCCAAAAATCTGGATAAAATAATTCTTCATTAATATCGAAACTTGAAATTCTAAAAACATTACTCTATTATTCTCCCTGCGTTTTAAATTTTATTACTTATAACTTTTAACCTCATTACCTTAGTTTTTTTTTATATTTGAAATTACATTCACTTTTCATCCATAATATACATCAATAACATGTAAACGCGATCTCGTACCCTATAAAGCATGACAAGAATTTGGTGTACTATACCTTCAGTCGAACACAACTATATTCCACCTAGTAGTACAGTAGGAATACAACTACATGTTTCGGCCCTATATGTGGGCCATCTTCAGGTTGCGATCTAACTTTTCAGGGGCCGCTATACAAGAATGTGGGGTGTTTTTGGGGGGTACTGGGGGGGAGGGGAACCAGATCTCGTTGTTCCTATAGTGGGTACCATGACCTAGGGCTATTACAAGTGGATACAAAACTATAAAGCATTGTTAACTGTATATAACACTTTTTATGGCTCAGCCTGAAGATGGCTCTATAAGAGAAGCCGAAACATGTTATAAATGATTTAATTATCTTTTAATTGTAATTACTTAATAAAAAGATGTGTTAGACTGTGCAATTATATACATATTCCACTGATTATTGAACACAGTGGTGTCGAAAAATTCCCTTCCCCCACCGAGGTTCGAACCCCGTACCGTTCAGCCAGTAGCAAGTCGCTATATCATTACACTATTCTGGCCCCCAGCTGTTGTTACTTCTATATGAAGGGGAAACTCATTTTCGTTTAACGAATTTCCATTTTCCAGGAACGCATCCCATTCAATGTACAGTATCTCAAATGACGTAACGCGACAATCATCTCGAATGTGCCTAAATACATTCGCAAGCACGCACGCACACACAAATGTACACACTAACACACACACGCATATATATACATATGTATATATAAGATCGACCATCTATATTATGACGTTATTACGCCGTTTCCATAGCAACATGCAGTTCCATGTACTTACGCAATCGGCAGCACTGTGCTCGGAACTGTAACACCCGCAGAATACCGACAGAGACTCGGTGTTTAAACGAAGATAAACGTACGAAAGAAGTATAAAGAAAATGAATAAAGGGTGGGGGGGAAAGAAGAAATTACTGCCCGCTGAAATTCAATGGGCTTTTTCCCACTAGAGCACTAATAAAAAAAAAATGCATATGACGAACAAACGCAATTTAAGCATAAATGCAGACTGTACACACGCAACAGCAAAAGAATACATCATCTATAGATACTCAACAAAAATGAGAGGGAGGAGAATTCCGGGAACGAAACAAACGAAGAATGAAGGAGGCAATCAGTACATAAACAGTATCTGAAGTACTGTACACCGCTTAACTTGCGTGGTACCGAACTAGGCCCACTTTTGTCGTGTTGCCCCGTGGAGAAGTCTGCCAAACGAGGAGCGGCTGGTGTACTGAAATGCACCGAGGACACACAAATCACACGAACTGATTGACGACAAAACGTTTCCCACTGCACGTTACATGGTCTAATGAACACAAAGGAATTTGCGATAAATATGACGTTCACTACCGCGATGTCATACCGCAGAGTACTCTGTAAGAAGCCACACAATACAGCCCACATGCCAATTAGTGGCTGCTACATGCACCATGCCTGCAAACGTCTCTAACTAATACGTCGTATGAAAACTGCACAAGATCACAAATGGCCAATTCCAAGTTTTCGATATTTATCAATCAGAGTAAACACACAAAACAGAAAACGGAAGTGCTCAATATCCGGTACAGGTCATGAGGTCTGTCATCCACGTTCTGGTTAAGCTGTAACGCTCCTACAAGGCGACTCTTCTTTTGGAGGACCTCCCACAAATTTTGAACAAAAACGGGAACTTTAGTTTCTGGGAGGGCTGCAGCCCTTCCGGGGATTCTGATTCCTGTCCGGTAGATACTACGTTCCAATCTCGACCAGAACACCGACTATCCTGCATTGCGTGGCTTTCCTACGTCTTCCCAAAAGAAAACCTCGGCACGCGGTAGCGCAGTTAGTTGAGGCACTGCGCTACAAGCCGGTAGGTCGCCGGTTCGAATCCCGAAGGTGTCACTACAATTTTTCATTGACATAACCCTTCCGGCCGCACTGTGGTCCTGGGGTCGACTCAGCCTCTAACAGAAATGGTGTACCAGGGTAAAGGCGGCCAGTATGTAGGGCTGACAACCTTACCACCTTCATGTGCCGAATGTCTTAAAATCTTGGGGTCTAAACCTCCTGGAACCCTCAGGGCCTGTCCAGGCCTGTAATGGGACTGCTTTACCTTTACTTACCCCACCTACCCGAGCGCACGACATTTCCCTACTCAACATTTTCCAAACCCTTACTCACTCACCAACCAGGTTTTACTTGGTTTCCCTGCGCCTAAAAGCAAATGCTGAGATGGTTCCCAAGACTCCAAGTTGCCACTACATGTTTCTCAAGTAGCCCTCCCGACTTAAATTTAGTAGTAACCAATTTCATGTTTTGTTTACATGTAAAATAACCACTGCCACCGGGTAACAACCCAATTGAAGTAAATAACTATTATTATTATTAAGTCTAAATGATGAACTATACAGAACTTGGCTGGAATATTAACTGGCAATACCGACGGGAGCGGGAATGACGGGCACAGATCGAATTAGATGGCCAGTTATAAAAGAACTAAATAACGGAAGAAGGGAAGGGGAGATACGGCGAAGAGATGGAAGATATGAAGAACTAAAGGAAAGGGCGAAAAATAATTTAAAATGAGCAGGAAATGAGAAAATTTAAACTTACAAAAAAAAAAACGCTGTATGCGATGCAGAGTATAGAGAATTTTTGTAGCAGGATATGTTGAGCGGAAGAGAATATGGAATTCACAGACGAATAAAAAGGATACTAACAAAAATGGATCTTCAAGTAATAGGAAATAACTCTGTGGTTTGAACTGCATTAAGAGACGGTTCGACGAGTTAATGATTATAGCTTACTGCCATGGAAGTGTTTAAGTCGTGGACGATAGGGCAGATAAACCTGGCGGGAGGGAATGGGTTTGGGGTGGGGGAAAGGGGTCCTTTCGCGTCATCAATTTTTAATTTTGTCCAACCTCGTATGTGCCTCGAAAAGCAGCATTTCCGCGAACCATTTTGCATCTCAAAAATTTACACAGGAAGTCGCCCACAAACGATACCGGGGGTGGGGGGTGAAGCTACATTCCTATTTTTGAGGTTCTCACAGCGGTTTTGATGAACGTCCAAGTCTTCTGAGATGTTATTACGAGGAAAGTGCTAAACAGCTACAGACATTTCCAAAAATCGTAGTGTCTCGATCTTCAGGATTAACAGTCCGGTGACTGGACCGCTTCACCTTGGATATGAAAGCACTAATATACCTCGAAACATCGGCACGGCCTAACATCCCAGAACATGCGACACGTCGAAATAAATTCAGTTCCGCCAAACATTCAGAAGGAGCCCTGCCTGTATGCTGACACAACAGCCAGATAAAACCAAACTGACTGAACATCAGATACCGCACATAAATTTAGAAACAGGACCACTCGGCCGTGTCCAGAAACCGCAGAATAATTGTGACTCGCACAGAGCCCGTCTTTTTTAAGGTTGGACATCCCCGCTGTCCTTTCAAATTAACAGCTACGTAAGAAACAGTCGACACAACTAGGGTTTTATGCGTGTAATAAAGCGATACGATTTGACCGTTTTTAGTCGGTCATCATCAGGCTAAAGTATGTAATATACGATATAAAAGAGAAATACATAAAATGCCGTACTTGTTGGAAATTTATACCTCAAATTTTACAGACCGTTATCCATGTTCACATTATGTGTGTATAAAAACAATAGTTAAAACAGGCAGTTAAAAAAGGTGTTGTCGTTTTAGAAATGATGCTGACGGCTGGCGACGTACACCGCACAATCTGTTACTTCCACAATCCATGGGATCGCGCATTGGTGATCGTTGCCACTGGTAAGAGATATTCCTATATTCGGGCTGGGTTCAGCCGTCGTGAACCGTCCGGTACCGTTACTGGTAGGGAACCTGATGATGAAAGGTTAAAAATGTCGAAACATGTCGCTTTACTAAACACTTTAAAACTTGGCTGTGTCGACTGTTTCTTACATAACTATTAGAGTTCATTTCGCGTGACGCAAAAGGTCGCCTCTCGAAAACACCCCATCATCGCACAGCCTACTCACTTGCAGCGATCACTAACACACGTAATGACGTTGTGAATCGTGACGGGGTTTGGACAGCCCTGTACACTCCAGCACAGGCGGCACAGTGTTTCGGCCACGGTGGGGGAGTTGGTAGCACCTGCTGGCCAATCCATCACTCCTCAGAGGCGGCAACCCTTCCTTGTTGCCTATCGACTGAATAGTTGCTTTGGTAGTTACGACACGAACGAAATATGTGTGGCTTCTTTTGTGGATATCAAAGGTCCTTCATTTCGTCTTTCAAGATAATAATTTATAACACAGAATGGCTCTACAGGCCTGCAGCACCAGCAGAGCGATCAGAAACTGTGCTTTGACTTCCAAGGTTAATGACCTCCGATATCTGCATGGCCACAACAGTTTTTTTTACTATACTATACTACTACTACTACTACTACTACTACTATTACCAATACCACTACTATTACTACTATCACTACCGCTACTACTACTACTACTGTTATTACTGTTATTACTACTATTACCACTACTATTACTACTATCACTATCGCTACTACTACTACTACTACTACTACTGTTACTATTACTAGTACCACTACTATTATTACTACTACTGTTATTACTACTTTTACTATTACTACTATTACTAGTACCACCACTATTACTACTATCGCTACTACTACTACTACTTCTCCTACTACTTTTACTACTGTTACGATTACTACTAATACTATTACTACTACTATCACTACTACTACCATTACTAATACTAATATTATTACTACTACTATTACTGCTACTACTAATATTACTACTACTACTACGACGACGACGACGACGCAAAGTCAAATGTTAGACGGTAGTTAGCTTGAAGATATTTGCACTGAAAGTAGTAATGGTCTGATCTGAGATACCATTCCGACATTTCCTTGGACGGACCGAGTACAACCATGAAATATCTCACTACATACAGCCGGTACCACGGCCGAGAATCGAAACAGCCAACCGCCAACACAAATCAGAAGCATTTCCACCACATTCAACACGTTCGGTGCCAATACGACAAACGTCACGGTCCATATCCAACATCCTCTCCCATCCCAATCTGAATCCACAGGTGTTCCAACATGCATTCCTTCTCTCTTCCAGAGCTTTGTTTCAAAATTCTGGCCTTCATAATGTGGAGGCCTATTTCGATTCTAAGGCACAGCATGCGAGACATACACACAGTGGCACTGGACCACAGGTCTGTATCGAAGTCCTTTGGTTTTCCACCATCAATGATCACTCCACCCGTGTACCATATTCATTCATCTGCTGAGGTAGAGGTAAAGGTAGAGCTCACCTTAGAATAAGCCACGAAGGTCCAGAGGGGGAGTAGACGTATAGTCATACTCTTTCTTCAACCTCGACGCTAGATGGGGTGGGTGGTTAGGGTCACGCCCCGGCTGCTTTAACCCGGGGAAAGATATCCGGTATCCGTTGTGCAGGGGGCTGGATGGGCCTCGAGGCCGGTCTGGACACGCAAAATCTCGCCCCCGCCGGGAATCGATCCCCGGACCGTCCAGCCCGTAGCAAGTCGCTATACCGACTCAAACATCGCGGCCCGCTGGAAACTAAGAGTGTCGCTAAACACACGCTTTAAATAAAAGAAAATACGAAATTTCCTTCCAGTTTTGCCATAAGTTCACACAATTTATGTACCGCGACCAATCTTTTGATCTCAAAGCTTTACTTCCACCACACTCCAAGGAACAGTTCCACATGTGTGCAAGAAGGGTCGTTGTTATTTCAGAACGATAAATAATATCACTTTAAATATACATGCAAAAGGATATCAAAGGGAAAGCTCATAACGCACGTATGGAAACAAGTAATTTTTACATTCCCTGGAACGTCTACATTTATTGGCATACCGTCGTACTTATGACTTAGCATAACACAGCTTTCCGTTAAATACAGCTGTTAAGTCGTGTGGTTGTTATAACGAGAAAAGCCAGCGGGGCGAGGCCAGTGCTACCCGAACCACGGGACAACAAAACACCCGCTCACAGCAAAGCAGCGAACCGGCAAGTACTACGCAAGACGAACAACAGAAACCTAACGAAAACCTCTAATGAACTATTCGAGACATTATTTTGTACTATCACCAACAAACGCAAATTATTTCACAAATTACCGCACTCCTACATGTTTCAACATTATCGTGCCATCCCCAGACAGCTTGTAATCAATACCTTGCCAAGTTACGTAAGTATTTCAAATGCAGCTGTTCGTAATACAATTTACAATTAAGATGTCTCACATAGGTTTTATGCAAGTTCTCATATTACAGTCGTTGAAACCTTAATATCATAAAATCTTTAAAACACGGAAATCGTCCTATTTACAATAAAAATGGGCTAAAATCATTGTTGATACAATTCTCATGGTCAGTCTGTGGTGGCCGCATATACAACCTGCATGTTGATGCCACTGTCGTGTTGGCCCGGTATGTACTCTGTGTGTGTGTGGTGTGTGTGTGTGTGTGGTGTGTGTGGTGTGTGTGTGTGGTGTGTGTGTGTGGTGTGTGTGTGTGGGGTGTGTGTGTGGTGTGTGTGTGTGGTGTGTGTGTGTG
>Ga0123355_10021615_pt1 | contig 10301 bp, 10 predicted proteins | sample TergutEmb28metaG_3_FD_89872 | JGI IMG/M metagenome (GOLD analysis project Ga0123355, IMG submission 89872) | Embiratermes neotenicus P1 segment gut microbial communities from Petit-Saut dam, French Guiana - Emb289 P1 | ecosystem: Host-associated > Arthropoda: Insects > Digestive system > Gut ... | reverse complement strand
TGAAATGGCTGAATTTTGACCTACTACATTATAAACCTAAACCCCGATACCCCAAAGCAATCAACACGTTTTGGGGTGTTTTTATACCCAAACGGTGAAAAAACTCTTGACAAACGGCTAAGGAAGCAACGCTTTCCAAACGCTCTTAACTACCAACTGCCAAACCCGCCACCCAACAAGTCACCGTGGTACCCTCACCCTCGACACTTGCAAGCTCGCATCGTCCAACGTGGTGTTCCGTGATATGCTTGACAATAGCCAAGCCAAGACCCGTTCCGCCCGTCTTCTTAGACCGTGAATGATCCGCTCTGTAAAACCGCTCAAACACACGAGCATGATGCTCAGGCGCAATTCCCATTCCGGTATCGGATACGGTAATTTTGCAATATCCGTCTTCACGCTCAAAATCAACTGTGACACTTCCGCCAGCCTTATTATACTTAATACCATTGTCAATCAGATTATACAAAAGCTCATCTATCATGCGCCTGTTTGCCGTGACATCTATATGCTCTCCTGTAATACGCACTTCAATATCACCAAGACTGCCGTTAAGCGCATTAATCACTTCTTCGGTGAGCTCCCACATATCAAATGTCGTAAACTCCTTCGCAATCCCGCCCTCATCAAACTCACTCAAGCGAATGATGTCATTAATGACATCAAGTAACCTACCAGATTGCTCATTTATCCTTCCCGCAAAGCTACTCACATCGTCCGCCTTTGCCATGCCACTTTCTATCATCTCGGACAAAGCCGAGATTGTCGTCAGTGGCGTTTTAAGCTCATGTGACACGTTCGCCGAAAACTCTCGGCGCTGGCGCTCTGCCTCACGTCGCTGTGTAACATCAATGAAAAATATCACCGCACCCGACACCGCACCATCAGCCCACACAGGATTTAGAAACACACTGTAATGCTTCCCGCCACGCTCAAGTCGGGTTTCAACACTTTTACCTCCCAAGCACTCACGCACTCCATGCTGAAAATCTTCCTCACGGCATATATGAACTATGGCTATCTGCCCCGCAATCTCACCAAAAAGCTCACGAACTGCATCATTTGCCATCAGTATTGTGCCGTCTTTTCCAATTAGAATCAGTCCTTCACGCATATTCCCGGTGATTGCCTCAATTGCTAATGTGCGTTCTCGAAGTGCTGCTATTTTTTCATCTATCTCATGCTTTTGCCTTTCTATTTTCTCCACAAAAGGCTCAAGTTCCTCATACTCAACCGTATTTAGATCAATCGTATTTAAGTCTATTGAGCTCAGGGGCTGAATAATCCGTGCCGACACTTTGCGTGCTGCAATATTCGCAAGCAAGAGCACAGCAATCACAGCAACCGCTGCCGATGGTGCAGCAATAGCAACCACCGCAGCAAGTCCGCTGACCATATGCGCAAGGCGCAAAACATTGCCGTCATTTAGTAATATCGTATAATAATACGTATTAAGCCCTGTCGTGGCAGAGTAACGCCTATCTTCGCCGGTCCCTGTCTCAAGCGCACTTATAACCTCAGGTCTGTCACTGTGATTTTCCATAAGTTCAACATTTATCATGCTGTCAAGGAGTACCGCACCATTCGGTGCTATCACCGTAAGACGAGGTCTGTCGGGCGCAACGCTGATATGGTCGCTGAATTCAATCTCACCCACTATTCCACTGTTAAGAAGGTCAGCCATAAGCCGAGCATTCTCACGGACCGCGCCGAACTCCCGATTTATTGCTGCATTTTGGAACAACACACTTAAAACCACAGTCAAAATCACGACACATGGCAGAATCAACCTTATAAAATTCAAATAAATACGACGTTTCATTAATGACAATTCCTTTCGTACATGTCAATGCCCAAAACGACTGTTACAAAGGAATAGTCATTTCGTGCATCTCTTGCGATTCCCCGCAGGGGGAGCAAGTGGCACATGCCCGGGGTTTAGTTTGAATTTTTCAAACTAAACTTTCTCCATCATATATCCCACACCACGCACAGTCTTTATTACAGCACCCGGCTCACCCAACTTCTGGCGCAAGGACTTTATATGCATATCCACAGTCCTGCTCTCACCCTCAAAATCATATCCCCAAACAGTTTCAAGCAATCGATCGCGACTCAAAACACGCCCCGCATTCTGCATGAGATATCGCAGAAGCTCAAATTCTTTATACGTCAGATTCACCACATTGCCTTCCGCCGAACACAAAACCTCACGCCGTGCGGAATCAAGCGTAATACCCGACACCTCAAGTGCCTCGTCCTCTTTTTCTTTTTCGGGGCTGCGGCGCAATACTGCATTTATACGTGAAATCAGCTCCATAACTCCGAACGGCTTCGCAATATAATCGTCCGCACCCATATCAAGACCACGCACTTTGTCATATTCGCTGTTCTTCGCCGTCAGCATTATCACAGGAATCTTCTTTGTCCTCACGCTCTCACGTATCCGCCTCAGAATCTCAAGTCCGTCTTCACCCGGAAGCATTATATCAAGCAGAATAAGTTCGGGCAGTGCAGACTCCAACGCATCGAAAAACTCCTTACCCGATTCAAAGCCCTTAGCTTCAAATCCCCCGGAATTAAGCGCGTATGTAACTATACCCCGAATTTCTTCATCGTCTTCAACTATGTATATCATAATGACCATTCCTTTCGTATCACTTCCGGCACAAAACGACCATGAAAAGGAATGGTCATTTCGTGCATCTCTCGCGGTTTCCCGTAGGGAGAGCGAGTGGCACATGCCCTGTGGTTTTTAGTTTGAATTCTTTCAAACTAATGACCATTCCTTTCACTAGATAACAGTGGTTCGTAGGGGCGCCGCTCGCTGCGCCCGCTAAGTGGCACATGCCCTGTGGTTTAGTATGAACGAGTTCATACTAAGCCTCCTCCCAGTGCTTCCCCGTAATCGAAAACACAACCCACTCGGCAATATTCGTCGCATGGTCACCTATACGCTCAAAATATTTCGCTATCATAATAAGATCAATAGCCTGCTCACCGTTAGTATTGTCCTCACGAATCATTTCCATCAAAGTAGACTTAACCTCGTCAAACAAATCGTCCACCACATCATCGTATTCAATCACCGCATGCGCCAAATTAAGATCTTTCTTAACAAAAGCATCAATACTCTCCGTCACCATTTTAGCCGTCGCTTCCGCCATCTTGGGAATAAGTTCAGGTTTGCGGTCATGAGGTATCTGCGCCAAATACTCCGTTATCTCCGATATATCGGCAGCTTGGTCACCTATACGCTCCATGTCGGTTATCATCTTGAGTGCCGCCGATATGAGCCGCAAGTCACGAGCCACAGGTTGCTGATGCAGAAGCAGTCTGAGACAAAGTGCTTCAATATCCTTTTCCATTCGGTCTATATCATCATCAAGTGCTATCGCTTGCTTGGCTTTTTCCACATCTTGGTCCACAAGTGCGGATATTGCAAAACTAATTGCCTTTTCTATCATCGAGCCCATTTCCACCAGCATTTCATTGAGCAATGACAATTGTTCATCGAAACTGTTTCTCATTATCCGAACCTCCCTGTAATGTAGTTTTCTGTGCGAACATCTGTCGGATTAGAAAATATTTCCGATGTGTCCCCATATTCAACAAGATCACCCGTCAGGAAAAACGCCGTCTTGTCGGATATACGCAAAGCTTGTTGCATGTTGTGGGTAACTATTACCACTGTATATTTTTCTTTAAGTTCCGCCATCAGTTCTTCAATTTTCATCGTACTTGCAGGGTCAAGAGCCGAGGTCGGCTCGTCCATCAGAAGCACCTCAGGAGATACCGACAACGCTCGAGCAATACAAAGTCTCTGTTGTTGTCCACCCGAAAGTGTGAGTGCGCTCTTTTTCAGACGGTCTTTAACTTCTTCCCATAGCGCCGCACCTCTTAGCGAATGCTCCACAAGTTCATTAAGTTCCGCTTTGTTTCGAAGACCGTGAAGTCGCGGCCCATATGCAATATTGTCGAAAATACTCATCGGAAAAGGGTTTGGCTTCTGAAATACCATACCGATATTCTTTCTAAGCTCCGTAACATCTACATTGTCTGCATAGATATCATGACCGTGATATTTGACAGTGCCTGTAATTTTCACGCCGACTATAAGGTCATTCATGCGGTTGAGCGTTCTCAAAAATGTACTCTTTCCGCAACCCGAAGGTCCAATCAGTGCAGTAATTTCTCTTTCCAATATATTCATGGATATACCTTTAAGGGCCTGAGCCGTGCCGTAGTATAAATCCAAATCTTTTGTGCTTATTATTTCCATTATTTTCACCATTAAATTTCTAAAGTTTCTTAAACTTACGTTTTACAAGCTTTGTAAGTACATTTAAAACAAATACTATAAAAATCAAAATCGATGCTATCGCAAATGAAACATCAAACTGCCCATGCTCCGTTATGTAAAGGAATAGCGCAACTGTCAGTGTCGCTCCGCTAGTTTGAAGCGCATCAAGATAATTCGTTACCAGCGCAAATCCCATACCCGCCGTAAACAGCAACGCCGCACTTTCCCCTACCATACGCCCGACAGCAAGAATCGTACCGCCGATGATCCCGTCCATACTGCTCGGAAGTATAATAGTGCGAATCATGTACCATTTCGTCGCTCCCAGGGCAAATGCTCCTTCACGATACGAACTCGGCACAGTCTTGAGTGCTTCTTGAGTTGTACGAACCACTATGGGCAATATCAAAATCGAAAGTGTAAGTGAGCCCGCTAAGATGCTCGGCTGTCCCAATATTCGCACGAAGAACAGAAATCCGACGATTCCGTAGATGATAGAAGGTATTCCGGCAAGTATTTCAATGGTAAATTCAACTATTCTCACCAATCTGCGATTAGAGGCATATTCATTTAAGAAAATCGCCGCCCCGATTCCGATAGGCAAAGCTATGATAAGAGTAGTGAATATTATATACAAAGTATATAGTATATTCGGCAATATTCCAATAGTATTTCTCAAAGCACTGCGGGCTGTGGTCAGAAGTTCCCATGTGATGTGCCCTAACCCCCGGTAAAATACAAAACCCACTATAGATACAAGTATGGTGATGGCTATTCCGACACATAGCACTATAAAACTATTTAACGCTATACTGTAAAATTTTCGTTTGGCACTCAAGCCTTTTTTCATAAACATTTCTTACTCCTTGCCCCTCTAGTATATCTTAAACGAAATAACTAGCCTACTTGCTTCCACGTTTCAAAATCAGATTCAATGTCAGATTTATCAGCATTATAAACACAAACAAAACAAGACCAATACTAAAGAGTGCTTGCCTTTGAAGTCCCGAGGCATAACTCAACTCTCTTGCAACCGCCGTCGTGAGAAATGTAACACTCCTAAACAGACCCGGCATGTTAGCAACATTACCCGCTACAAGCATAACCGCCATCGCTTCACCTATAGCACGCCCGATTCCAAGCACAACACCTGCCGCAACACCGCTTTTTGCAGAGGGCAGACAGACTTTAAAAATCGTCTCCATCTTCGTTGCCCCAAGCGCGTAACTCGCTTCCTCATTTTCCCTAGGCACAGCATCAAGAGCGATACGGCTGATGCTTATAATGCTCGGCAAAATCATTACCGAAAGAACAATTATCGCCGATATCAGCGTCGCTCCGTTATGTATATTAAACACTCTCATAACAAGCGGCACAAGGACTATACTTCCCACAAATCCGTAAACCACAGAAGGAATCCCTGCCAAAAGTTCAACAGCACTCGTTACTATCTCAGAAACTTTGGGCGGGGCTATTTTTGATAAAAATATCGCTGTCATAAGTCCGACAGGCACCCCTATAATACACGCACCGAGTGTGCCGTATATCGAGGTCAGAATAAACGGCAGAATTCCAAACTGCGGATTATCTCCCGTACTCCTCCACACCTGTCCGAAAAGAAATTCTATTAGCCCAATCTCCCTAATCGCAGGTATTCCGCTGACAATTAAGTAAATCGCAATCGTAAAAACTGCGGCAATCGTTATCATGCCACAGACGAAAAAAGACCATTTCATGGTCGATTCAACAACTTTATTCGTTCTCTTGGTAAATTTAGCAAGCATATTATCAATATGCTTCATTACTTTAACAAACGGATTAGAAATATATTTCACTGTCTTTGCGAGCATAAAAATGACCATTCCTTCCATACTACATGTAACATGTCATAATTTGTTTGGCCGGGTTATTTCTCCCGAGCGGCACGTTAGAGCGAACATTGTTCGCTCCTCCCGGTTAAGCTGAAGGGAATCTTCTAAACTCCCGTCGGCTTACGCTTGCGTCCGCCTCTTACTTAAGGCTCTCGCGGTTTCCCGCAGGGCGGCGTAAAGATTGTTTCTTTTTGCCGCCCAACACGCAAGTCGTTTTATTGCGGAATTTTCTATTGTAATCTCTTAGGATTTTATCCTATGATGTCGCTTGCAGGACACCTGCGTTATAGATGATTTCAGTAGCTTCAGGGCTTCTGATGAAGTCGATGAAAGCTTGAGTAGCCGGGGAAATATCCGCTCCGCTTGTTGTCATCATGATAAACGGGCGTTGTACTTCGTATGTGCCGTCAAGCAGTGTTTCTACTGTGCAAGGCACGCCGTTTACTGATATGAGTTGTACATTAGTGCCAACAGCAGACAGAGATGAGTAACCGATACCGAAGGGATTTGTCGCAACTGCTGACAGTAGTGCACCCCCTGATGTCAGTTCTTGGTCATGTCTTACATCATCACCGAGACCCATAATGCTGTCAAACGCATCTCTTGTACCCGAACCTGCTTCACGTCCGAACACTGCGATTGGTGCATCGTTTCCGCCGACTTCACTCCAGTTGGTAATTTCGCCTGTGTAAATCCCTGCTATTTGCTCTATACTAAGGTCAGTAACAGGATTGTCGGGGTGTACGAAAATGGCTATGCCGTCTATTGCAAAGACTGAGTAGTCAACACCTGTTTCGGTATCTCTGAGGTTACGGCTTGAAAGTCCGATGTCCGCAGTTCCTTCTATCGCTGATGTTATGCCCGCACCCGAACCTGTTGGGTTAAATGTGAGTGTAACTCCCGGGTGATCCATGTTAAATGCTTCTATAAGTGATGCAATCACGCGCTCGACAGAAGTTGAACCGTTGAGCAGAACATTGCCGCTGAGCGGTGCTGCTGATGTGTCGTTTGTTGCAGTTGTGCCTGTCGATGGATTTGTGGTTGTCGCTGCAGGTGTATTATTGTTGCCGCCGCAAGCAGCCAGTAGTGTCAGTGCAAAAACGCATGTAATAACTATTGCAATTACTTTTTTCATTTCTTTCTTCATTCTCCTTAAAGATGTTTTCATTCTTGTTTTCATTCTACGAGAATAATGATAACTCCTTAATGTAAAAAGCAAATGCGTATTACTGTAAAATCTATGTAAAATTCATTATTTTCGCCCAAAATATCAAAAAGGTTCACAGTGAACCTTTTTGAATCAATATGTGCAAAAAATAGACTAACGGAATTTATTCCCATCAGTCTATATTGGATTGTATATTTAACCCTCTCTTACCGCATATATTCGCAGTCGTTCATTCCGGTCCGCCGTGGGCGTACATGTCGATAAAATCAAAATCTGCTCGGCATCTTCGGGAATCTCTCGAATCTCCCCGGCCACTGTCTCTGCCGTCTTTTGCGTGGGATCGTTCTCTGTATCCCATGCGTTTACGCTCCTTGCAGCAAATATACGGTAAATCAACAATTCCCCATCCGATGTTACAATACCGATATATTTACTCTCATCCAAAAACGCAGTTCCCCGCAACTCATGTAAGGGCGCAAACATAGACCCATCCCTCATATTGTGACCATATATAATCGTAACCTCATCGCTAAAATCTGCATTATTGCGATAATCCATAAATATCGCACCTGACGGATTCCTTTCACCCATAAATGTCGTATTAAGGTAACGAGTATTGTTTTCGCCTCGGACTACGGGATAATCTATAACACCGTCTATTCTTATCCATCCTATAAAATCCGGATTTATTTCTCGCAGAATTTCCATAGGGTCAACAAATTCTTCAGGCTCAAGTTCGTATTGCTCCTCGAAACTCCCGAGTTCCGACTCCGATTCATCTTCGGGCGATGCCGAAACATTTACTTCTTGCGACAACAATTCCCATGCAGGTATAGTCGTAAATATCTCTCGCAATTGCTGATACTCATTTCTTGCTGCAGTATATTCCAAATGACTTTCGATAAGCCGAAATGCCGAGAATCCCACCAGCATCACACCGACCACAATCAAAGAAGCATATACACTTCTCATCCGATTCGTCTTATTTGTTTGTTTTTCCGCTTTATCACTTCGGTCACTCATTTTTTATACCTCATAAAAGGATTATAACTGTATCTCAATATAAAGCAAAATGCACACGACATCAACGAAAATGATTGCCGTATTCTCAAAACGGAAACACGGCAATCATTTTTAATTTGTCTTTTTATTACGCTCTGAGTTTCTTGATTTCTGCAGTAAGTGCAGGAACAACAGCTTTGAGATCACCAACTACGCCATAGTCTGCAATTTCAAAAATCGGAGCATCGCCGTCTCTGTTGATGGCAATAATCACATCAGAACCTGTCATACCCGCAAGATGTTGAATCGCACCTGATATACCGCATGCGATATAGAGTTTCGGACCGACAGTCTTACCCGTCTGACCTACTTGATGCCCATGATGAATCCAGCCTGCATCAACTGCTGCACGTGATGCGCCGACCACGCCGCCGAGCAAATCAGCAAGCTCTTTAAGCAGGGCAAAGTTCTCCTCACCACCAAGACCACGACCACCTGCAACAATGACTTCAGCTTCTTCAAGCTTAACCATACCCTCTGCAGCTTCCGCAACTTTCTCTATGAGAATAGTGCGAACTACATCTGCAGGAAGTGCAATATCTTCGTTAACAACATCCACGCTACGCCCGGTGTCAGGCTCTCCACGCTTGAAGATACCGGGGCGAATCGTGCCGATTTGCGGACGAGCCTCGGTAGTTTCCACAGTACTCAGATAACGACCTGAATACACAGGACGTGTCCACTGAATTACACCATTTGCGCCCAACTCAATATCTGTACAATCTGCTGCGCAACCTGTTTTCAGGCGTGCTGCCAAACGTGGCGCAAGGTCACGACCATTGCTAGTCGCACCGAACAGGAATGCTGTAGGCTTATACTTCTCTACCAGCTCTTTAAGTGCATAAGTATATCCTTCTACGGAATAGTCTGCATATGCATCTCCGCTGACTGTGATAACTTGATCCGCACCGAAAGCTACGGCTGATTTGCAAGGCTCATCAAGATCTTTTCCTACAAGAACTGCTACTACTTTATCATCGGCTGCTGCCACTTTTCTGCCTGCACCGATTATTTCAAGGCCAACATTTTTCGCCTTGCCGCCGAATACTTCGACAAATACCCATACATTGCTCATTTTCCCGCCTCCTTAAATGACTCCGGCATCGCTAAGCAGCGCCGTCAGTTTTTCGGCGGAAAGCTCGCCGGTTTCTTCTTCAATTTTTACACCACCCGTTTTGCGCTCAGGAATGTATGTCTTGATGGTGGTAGTAGGTTGCCATACATTTGCTGCATCAGCACCGAGATCGCCCGCTGCAAACACAGGAATTTCCGCACGATTTGCTGCCATCTTTGACTTGACTGACGGGAAACGCAGGTCATATTCAGTCTTAGTAACAGTCACAACAGCCGGAAGCGCTGCATCGACAATTACAAATCCGTCTTCGGTCTCACGAGTAGCACGAACTTTTCCGTCTACGATTGAAAGCTCACGAGCATACGCAAGCTCAGGACAATCAAGATATTCAGCAAGTTGCGATCCCACTTGACCTGCATCGGTGTCATTGGCTTGACGACCCAGCAGAATAAGGTCAAACTTTGCACCCTCTGCTTCCTCAATCTTTGGTACTGCAAGCGACAATACATAGCTCACACCCAATGAATCAAGGTTTTCAAATGCTGCATCATTGACATGATATGCCTTATCAGCACCAACAGCAACTGAGGCTTTAAGAATGTCTTTTGCTTTGTCACCGCCAACTGTTACGACGACAATCTTTACTCCTGCATCCGCATCTTTCATGCGGGCTGCAGTTTCGAGTGCACATGCATCAAATGTGCTAAGGACTTTAGCAATTGTGTCGAGATTCGACGTTCCTGCGCCGGCATCGACTTTTAGTTCCTCGGTATTAGGAACTTGTTTTACACATACCAGTACGTTCATCTGGTTCCTCCTTGT
>Ga0123355_10021614_pt1 | contig 10301 bp, 8 predicted proteins | sample TergutEmb28metaG_3_FD_89872 | JGI IMG/M metagenome (GOLD analysis project Ga0123355, IMG submission 89872) | Embiratermes neotenicus P1 segment gut microbial communities from Petit-Saut dam, French Guiana - Emb289 P1 | ecosystem: Host-associated > Arthropoda: Insects > Digestive system > Gut ... | reverse complement strand
CGGAGTTCATTGTGGCTTTTTCTTGGGATTTGGTGCTGTTAAGCTTTGTGCTGTGTATTACTGGGTTCTTGAACGGCTGTGGTCGGACAACTTTCGTTGCGGTGGCGGAAACGATTGCGGCGTTCCTTGTGCGTATTCCGGTGACGTGGGCATTCAGTCGAATCCCGGACGCGACGCTGTTCCATGTTGGAATAGGCACCCCGGCGGCGACGCTTGTTTCGCTTATACTGTGCCTTATCTATTATAAAGTAAAACTCTCCGGCGGTAAATTAGAAAAACTGCAGATTGCCGGTGAGACGTAAAAGCGATTATGTGCACAAAATGATCGCTAAAAATTGAATGAATATCCAGTTCGGGGCTTGACAATTTTAAATGTAGTCATTTTTGCTAAAACAAGGCCGAAATCTTTGTTGATACACCCAAACATTTTTGTAAGTGTTGCAGTAATAGTGTGCATTTGTTATAGTATAGCGTAACAGTTCTGGATGTCATGTTTTTGCGTGATGCTGATACATATAAATGCAACAAGCAAGGTATCCAGTCGTGTATACATTTTATGAAGGAGAAGCATATGAAAAAGAAAATTCTAGGCATTCTATTAGCGTTAGTGATGATCGTTGCCCTGGTGGCGGCATGTACGCCGTCAGAGTCTGGCACAGGTGACACACCGACAGCTACCGACCCGGCACCGACACAACCCGGTGAAACCCCAGCCCCGCCGGAACCGCCAGAAGGCGGCCCCAGAAGAGGCGGAACGTTATACTTCGCAACTGCAGGCGAACCCGGCGGCCCGATAGGCTTGCCATGGGATCCGACACTCGGTTTTAATGCGGTTATCAATCCGTTTACAGAAAGTTTGACCGGACAATATCCTGACGGCAGCACAAGACTGATACTGTCCACAGGCTATACGGTTGGCAGAGACGAAACCAGAGGCGAAAATGGCTTGTACTATGTTGAGCATACTATTCGCCCGGGCGTCTACCTCCACCCGCACTTCCTCAATCCGGCGGAATATGTTGATGCACACCTGTTCGCATGGGTTGCAGATAGAATGGACTATTACCAAGCTTGGCCGGCAGGCATGATCTATGTTGAAGCAACTGGCGACTACACCATCCGCTTCTACTGGGATCATATGAGAAACGCCACGCCTGCAATCACAACAGGCTGGGTCACTTCCAGAGAGATATATGAGCATGGCGGCAATGAGCTGCTGGAGCAAACACCAATCAGCGCAGGCCCGTTCAGAGTCGTGGACGTGGTTCCAGGTTCTCACGTCGCATTTGAGCGTCATGAAAACTACTGGCAAGAAGGCAGACCTTATCTTGATGGCGTGACCATGGTTTGGGCCACTGACATCATGGTTCAAAACATCGGCCTCCAAGCAGAAGGTGAAGGCAGATTTGACATCGTCAACACCAATACGGCAGAGCAAGCTGGTATGTTCCAAGACATGGGATACCACATCATGGCACTGCGTAACCAAACAGTGACCATCGTTATGGAAAACACCAACGATCCTAACAGCCCGCTGAGAAATCCGCTGGTACGTCAAGCGATCTCTATGGCGATAGACCGTGATGGAATCACCAGCGCACTTGGTTTCGGCGTCCATATGCCGACACTTCAGTATGTGCCGCCTGGCTTCCGCGGCCGCAATCCAGACCCGAATTACGGCGCACCGGCATTTAACCCAGACAGAGCCAGAGAACTGCTGGCTGAAGCGGGCTACGCAGATGGCTTCACCACAACGCTTTACCCGCGCCCAGGTTCAATCACTGACGCGGCTGCCGTTGCAGTGGCGAGTATGCTTGCAGACGTCGGCATTAATGCAGAGCTGGAATTCCTAGATCCACCATCTTTCACGGAATTACGCCGCGAAACTGGTTGGGATGGCATCCTGATCTGTAACTTCATCTCTTGGTTCCACGCTGAGGACAGCGGAAGAGTTAACTTTGAGCATGTCGAAGGCACTCTGCCTAACTGGGTTTCACTGGTACCGACTGAGAGAATGCAGTACCTGATTGACTCGATGTTCTTCGTCGGGGACAACACAGCCCATGCGCTGGCACTGGCTGACTACGTGTTAGATCACAATCACCTGCACTTGATACCGCTGTGGCATCAAGGAAACATGCATATCCTGCACCCAAGAGTGGCCGGTTGGATACCGACAGACCATATGTTATTCTACTATAGAACGTGGTTACAAGCCGATTAACGATAATTAGTTTATCGAATCGAAAAATTGCCAGAGAGGCGGAGGCAACATGCCTCCGCTCCTCTGGATATTTAAGAGCCTGACGGAAAGGAAGGGTTAGTGGAATACTATGGTAGCATTTATTGTTCGTAGACTGGTGAGTTCATTGTTTATAGTGCTTCTTGTCAGCATGGTTGTTTTCATTCTCATACGCATGACGCCAGGGTGTCCGGTCTCTGCACTGGTGGATCAGGAGATAAACTCACGAATGCAGGCAGGCGAGGTGCTGGATCCTGTAATGCAACAAGAGCTGATGGATCGCATTTTTGCCGAACACGGGCTTGATTTGCCAATACCTATACAGTTTGTGAATTGGCTTGGCCGTATGCTTAGGGGAGATTTTGGCAGGTCAATGGTACGGAATTATGACATACGCACTGAAGTGGGAAGACGAATGGCCGTTACGGTATACCTTGGTGTTCTTTCGTTAATCGTAACTGTTGTTTTAGGTATATTTTTAGGTGTAGTGGCTGCGGTTCGCAACGGAAAGCTCATAGACAGCGTGGTGACTTCATTTGGGAACTTTGGAATGACCGTGCCGGCATTTTTGATAGCTATTTTGCTTGTATGGGTATTTGGATTTCTGCTGGAATGGCTGCCGATTTGGGGATTCCACCTGCCATGGCGGGGGGATGTCGGCCAAAGTATCAGGCGGACAATTCTGCCGGTTGTAACGTTGTCGATTGGCGGAATCGGCGGATTGTCAAGGATGACGCGCTCTGCCATGCTGGATGTGCTGAACGCAGACCATGTCCGCACAGCGTGGGCAAAAGGAATGCGTGAGAAGACTGTTATTTTCCGCCACGTAATGAAGAATGGGTTGATGCCGATTGTTTCAGGGTTTGGCGGAATGATTCGCGGGATTTTCGGAGGATCCGTCGTTGTTGAGACGATTTTCGTGGTTCCCGGAATGGGCGCACTGCTGGTGCAAGCGATGCAGTCTAATGACTATAATGTCGTACAGGCGACCACGGTGCTGTTGACGTTTATTACCGTCATGTCAAACCTGGTTGTGGATCTTATGTATGTATGGGTCGATCCGCGTATTCAATTAGCGTAATGGAGGAAGAGAATATGGCTGAAGATATAAAGACTCCTTCGGGTTATCCGCAGGATGGACAACAACCCTTCCAGGTGATTGAGGAGCCGCCGCTTCCACCGGTAAACGAGTTTAAGCGTTTTATCAAAGTGTTTGCCCGTAGGAAAATTGTTTTGTTTGGTCTGCTTTTGGTGCTGGTGATTTTGGTGGCGGGTATTTTCCCAAGCCAGCTAGCGCCGCATGACCCTTACAGACTGAATTTGATGAACAACTTGCAGCCGCCAAGCAGTACGTATCCGCTTGGCACCGATGAACTTGGCAGATGTTTGTTAAGCCGCATTATATATGGCGCAAGACTGGCATTGATCTCTGGTGTGGCCACCGTAATCATTTCCACGATCATCGGGTCGGCAATCGGTTTGATCGCCGGATTTTCCGGGAAAGTGGTGGAAGACATAATCATGCGACTGACTGACGCGTGGATTTCAATTCCTCCGCTGGTTATTATGATACTTGTCGGTGCCATCATAGGCCGGGGTGTGATGGGCATCGTGCTTGCAATCGCGCTGGGCATGTTCCCCGGATATATCCGGCTGGTCTATGGACAGGTTATGACAATCAAACAAAATGACTATATCATGGCAAGCCGGGCGATGGGGGATTCAAAAATAAGCATAGCACTCAAGCATATTTTGCCGAACTGCATCTCTCCGATCATTGTTACAATGACAATGATGATGGGCGGCGCGGTTATGGCAGAAGCGGGTCTGAGTTTTATAGGGCTTGGCCTGCAGCCGCCGAATCCCGCGTGGGGCACCATGGCCAATGATGGGTACACACAGCTGGGGAATCTGCCGCTGTTGTCGATTGCCCCGGGACTGGCGATTGTCGTCCTTGTGTTTGGTTTTAACATGATTGGAGACGGCATCCGCGACGCGCTTGATCCGAAGATGCGCGGTGTAGAGGAATAAAATAAAAACAATAAAACAGGTGCCGCACAATTTGTGCGGCACCTGTTTTATTGTTTAAAGTTAGAAATTCAAGACAAGCGGGAACAGCAGTATCAAAAGAATGTAAGCCATCAGATTGAACAGACCGCCTACCTTGACGTAATCTTTGAAGCGGTATCCGCCCACAAGTGTCATGGTAATCGGCGGGGTCGATACCGGTGTGGCGTATCCAATGTTTCCGGCGATTGCGATGACCATGACGAAGCTCTTCACATCAAATCCAAGCTCGCGCGCCAATGAGGCGGCTATCGGCACAAGCAGTGCCGTTGTAGCGGTGCTGGACATAAAGTTTGTCAAAACCATTGCCAATAGTGCCAAAACCGCGCATAATAGCCATGGGGTCATACTGTCGCCCAGGATGTTTATCACGGTGTCTGCGATGAGCCTGCCGGCACCACTATCTCTTATCGCAGCGGAAATAGCAACTGAACAACCCATGATAACAACGGTTGTCCAGTCCATTCTCTCAAATACCCTATGCTGTTTTATGCAGCCTGTTACGAGACACAGAATGGCACCGACCATTGAAATGCCGCCCAGACTCCAGAACGCCCAGTCGTACCGTTCGGTCAAAAATCCAGCGATGCAGAAAACGAGGATAGCTGTATTTATCCACATTTTTTTTACATTTTTCGGGTCATCCTTGGTGGCTCCATTTGCTTTGGGAGGATCTACTACGTCCGGGAAATTGAAGACTTTGTTCTGTAATTTTAAACCTATAGTTTGAAAAAAGATAACAGCGAGCAAGAGTATCGGAACTCCGGTCCAAGCAAGCTCCCAGAACCTGATGGGTTCGTAGCCGCCGTCCACCAGATATTGCAGGGCGATTAGCTGTGGGGTAGAACCAACAATAGTCACCCCGCCTCCGGCAACTGCGATGATTCCGATCATCATGAATGTGTTTTTCTTTGTCAGTTTTCCACCGGATACCGCAACGATGCTTCCCACGATTGGGAGCATTATTGCTGATGTGGCTGTATTGCTAAGGAAAAGCGAAATGCCAACAGTGATGGGTATTAATACGAGTATAAATACCCGTTCGTTCGTACCCACGCGAGACATGATTTTCATAATATATTTGGCAAAAACATCCGTAACGCCTGTTTCATACAATGAGCTGCCGAGGACGACTGTTCCAACAATCAAAAAAGTTGTATCACTGCCGAACCCTTCAAATGCGGTGCCCATCGGGATCACGCCGAAAATGGCAAGTGCCAGTACAGCCAAAAATGTAGTTGTGGCTATTGGGAAAACCTCAGTAATGTACAAAATCAGCATTGCGCCAATGATAATAAGCGCTATAGTGCTTGATTCCAATTTAAATCCCTCCCTTTATAGTCTGCAATTTATAATTATACTACAGTCTGCTGCCTTGCGCAATAGCTTTGCCGGTGAAAACGTATGAAAAATTACTCAATGCAGATCCCTTTACTCATAGCGGCAGACTCAGTTGCCGCAACGCTTTTCGGATTTACGGCGTTTATGTATCTTAACGCACGGTAAGTATGATGATTGAAACAACAACTAAGTCGGCAAACCATGTTTCAGTAATATATTCCATTTTTCCACAAGTACGGGCGCACATTTGTGCGCCCGTGGTGTTTATAATTATATACTGCTTAAAACTTTAGCCGCCGAGATACGCTTTTCTGACTGCATCATTTGCCAGTAATGCCTTCGCGTCGTCTGTGAGTGTGATTCTGCCTGTTTCCAGCACGTAGCCGCGATCAGCCACGGTCAGTGCCATGTTGGCGTTCTGCTCCACCAGCAGGATTGTTACACCGGAGTTGTGCAGTTCCTCTATAATCTCGAATATATGCTCCACCAACAGCGGCGCCAGACCCATAGAGGGTTCATCCAGCATCAGGAGCTTTGGCTGTGACATCAGCGCACGACCCATCGCCAGCATCTGCTGCTCTCCGCCGGATAGTGTTCCGGCGACTTGCTTTCTCCGCTCTTTCAGGCGAGGGAAGTGTGCGTAGACATCTTCCATCCGTTCATGCATCGTGGATTTTTGCTGAGTGTAGTTGCCCATTTCCAGATTTTCCTGAACGCTCATTTGCAAGAACACGCGCCGGCCTTCCGGAACATGAGCCAATCCGCGCTTGACTATCGCGTGAGAGACAGTGTGGTCAATTGCGTCATTTTTAAAGGTAATAGAACCTGTTTTACTTCTTAAAAGACCCGAAATGGTTTTAAGGATCGTACTTTTTCCTGCACCGTTTGCACCGATGAGGGTGACGATTTCACCTTCAGCCACCTCGAAACTGATGTCTTTGATGGCGTGTATGTTGCCGTAGTAAACATTCATGTTTTCGACTTTAAGCATCAGCCTGTCCTCCTGTGCCTAAGTAAGCTTCAATGACACGCGGGTCTTTCTGGATTTCCGCTGGCGTACCTTTGGCGATAAGCTTGCCGTAGTTCAGCACGGCCACACCTTCACAAACGCCCATGACCAGTTGCATGTCATGTTCAATGAGGAAAATGGCAATTTGGAACGTGTCTCGGATTTCGCCGATATGTTCCATCAAACTTTCAGTTTCCGCCGGGTTCATACCGGCAGCAGGCTCATCCAGAAGCAAAATAGCGGGATTGGTGGCCAGTGCCCTGATAATTTCAAGTCTTCGCTGAGAGCCGTAGGGGAGACTGCCCGCTTTGTGATCCGCAATATCCTGCATATTGAAGATGGATAACAGTTCATGTGCGCGATCTCTGGCGATGCGCTCACTCCGCCAATAGCTGGGGAGGCGGAAGATTGATTGGACTAGACGATAATCCATCTCATTATGCAGACCGATCAGTACATTTTCCAGCACAGTCAGGTTCTTAAAGAGACGAATGTTTTGGAATGTCCTGGCAATGCCTGCTTTGTTGACATCTTTGGTATTATAGCGTTTTGTATTGTTGCCCTCCAGGAAAATCGAACCGCGTGTGGGATTATAAACTTTTGTCAACAGATTGAATATAGTCGTTTTTCCCGCACCGTTAGGGCCGATGAGTCCGCAGATTTCAGTGGGGCTGATGGTGATGTTAAAATCATCCACTGCGGTCAATCCGCCAAAGTCGATACCCAGGCCGACACATTCTAAAACAGGGCTTTTATTATGGTCACGCTCCGGAATCAAAGGAGCTTTTGGATCACGCATTATCGGCACCGCCTTTCTTGCCAGCCAAGCGGCGTATCAATTTTTCCAACAGCCGGCTGAGTGAAAAATCATAAGTACCGAGCAGGCCGGAGGGTTTAAACAACATAACAATGATTAACATCAGCGCGTAGATAATCATACGATACTCATTCAGTGCCACCATGAACAGCGGCAAACTTGTCAAGATAGACGCCGCGAAGACCGCACCCGCCATAGAACCCATGCCGCCTAAAACAACAATCATCAAGATGTTGATACTTGTCATAAAATCAAACTCTCCGGGGACTAAAATACCAATATTCCCGGCGAATAATGCCCCGGCCACACCGGCAAAGAAAGCGGAGAAAGCGAAAGCCATTACCTTGTAATAGGTGGTATTGATCCCGCAGCTTTCGGCCGCGATCTCATTTTCGCGGATTGACAAAATAGCCCGGCCATGCCTGCTTTTCATCAACATATGGATAGCGACGCAGCAGATAATGACGCATAAATAAACGATAACGAAACTTGAATATCGCGGAATACCATGCAGACCGCGTGCCCCGCCTGTGATAGAGTCGAAATTATTGATGATTACGCGAATGATCTCGCCGAATCCCAAGGTAATAATCGCCAGATAGTCGCCTTTCAGCCGTAAGGCTGGAATCCCGATAAGCACCCCGACAAAGGCGGCGGCTAAACCGGCGACGAGCAGGCCGGCGACGATAGAGGCGTTTTGCGGCAAAAGATCCGCCCGCCAAAAGATAGCCCCAGCATATGCGCCGATTGCCATGAATCCAGCATGTCCAAGCGGCAGCTGCCCTAGATATCCGGTCGGCAAATTCAACGAAACCGCGAGTATAATAAAAATACCCACACTGATGATATTGGCGTTCTGTGCGCGGCCCAAAAGCCCACTTTGCGTAATCAAGAGACCGGCGACGATAAACGCCGCAAGCAAAATCGAATTGATTATATATCGTGCCGGCATAGAGATTTTAAATTCGTTCATGTGTTGTCCCCTATACTTTTTCCATAAACTTTCGTCCCATCAATCCGGTGGGGCGCACCAGCAGAACGATGATGAGTACCAGAAACACAAGCCCGTCAGTCCATCTGGAAAGGCCTGCGAAGACGGTTAATACTTCTAAAAGCCCGACGGCATATCCGCCGACCATTGCCCCGGGAATGGAGCCGATTCCGCCTAAAACAGCCGCGATAAATGCCTTTAATCCAAGCATCGCCCCAATTGTGGGTGTGACCAACGGAAACCGTGCGCCATAGAGCAGCGCACCGATACCGGCTAAAGCGGCACCAACGGCAAAAGTGAAGGTGATAACGTTGTTCACGTTGACGCCCATCAACTGCGCCGCCTCAGTATCTTCACTGACAGCGCGCATGGCTTTGCCGAGCTTTGTTCTTTGAACAAGGATAGTCAGGGCAACCATTGACACCACGGACAGGATAATAGTGACCAGCGAAGTGTAGGCAATGGAAAATTCTCCGATAGTGACGCTGCCCACGGGGAAAAGCTCTCTATATGGCAGTGACCGGGGGGCCGCGCCGAAGAAGAATTGAGCCACGTTCTGCAACAGTATGGATATACCAATTGCAGTGATGAGCAACGATAGCCTAGGGGCGAATCTCAGCGGGGCGTAAGTCAGTTTTTCCAAGATAACGGCCAAAAGCGTGCAGCCGCCCACTGTCAAAAGTGCGGCCACCGCAGGATGAAAGTGCCCGGCGGTGAGGGAGAAAAGGGCAATATAGCCGCCCACCATGATGATATCTCCGTGGGCGAAATTCAACAACTTGATAATCCCGTATACCATCGTGTATCCCAGGGCGACAAGCGCATATATAGAACCCAATTGAAGTCCGTTGATTAGTTGCGAGACAAGTAGCATTGTCTGCGCCTCCTTCCTAAAAACCTTGGGAGACGCAAGTCCCCCAAGGTTTTTAATCATGCTCAGCCGATGATGTTGAGTTTTAGAATGTTCCCCAGAATCTCGCTTCTCCGTCGATGACCTGGATGATTACCGCTGTTTTTTGCGGATTATTATATTCATCAAAAGTGATGCGTCCGGTAACACCGGTGATGTCGGTGGCCGCCATGTTTGCGATCAGTGCAAGTCTGAATGCTTCACTGTCCGGCGCGTATGAAGTGGCTTCCAGTGTGCGCTCAATCGCGGCGACTAGAATCATCGCGGCGTCATACGCTTGGGCGGCGAACATGTTTGGCATAATGCCGTATTCTTCATAAAATCTGTCGATAAAGTCCAGCACACGCTGTTCCGTAGTCTCATGCGTGAAGCCGGTCATGTAGAATGAACCCTCAATACTCGACGGATCTGCCAAGACATCAAGCGAACCGGCCCAACCATCGGCACCGATGAGAATCGTGTCGGTGAGACCAGCTTGAACGCTTTGTGGACCGATCATTGCGACGTGATAGTTATATCCGGGAACAAACAGCACATCAGGATTATGGGCCGCGATGTTAGTCAACTGACCAAGGAAGTCAACCGCTTCATCAGCGTGTCTTTCAATGTGGACAATTTCAAGACCCAGTGCTTCAGCCCTGATGACAAACGCTTCCATCAGGCCGATAGAATAGTCGATCTCATTGCTGTACAGAATTGCGGCGGTTTGTGCGCCCAGTACCTCAACGGCGAATTCTGCCATTTTTGTGCCTTGGAATGGGTCGATAAAGCAGGAGCGGAACATGTTTGTAAACACAGCACCGGTGTCTAAGTCCACCGTGACGCCTGCGTGAGTGGCGGAAGCTGTGATCATTGGCATGTTGTCTTCAAAAGCCAGCGGGACAATCGCTCTTGTCGGACCGCTGGTTACGCTGCCGATGATGG
>Ga0123355_10021613_pt1 | contig 10301 bp, 7 predicted proteins | sample TergutEmb28metaG_3_FD_89872 | JGI IMG/M metagenome (GOLD analysis project Ga0123355, IMG submission 89872) | Embiratermes neotenicus P1 segment gut microbial communities from Petit-Saut dam, French Guiana - Emb289 P1 | ecosystem: Host-associated > Arthropoda: Insects > Digestive system > Gut ... | reverse complement strand
TGGAGGCAGGGCCGCGACTCGCAGCTGGAAAAGGCGATCGAAGTCGTGATGCAGCAGTTGAAGCAACATCCCCTTCCTGAGATCAAACGGCCTTCTTATCCGAATTACCACCAGCACGACGACCTCGGAGCAAAGTAGGGATGGCGTTTCTTAGAGCGACAGCGCGAAAACTCTGCCCGCGCCATGACCCCCATCATCGCCGGTTGCTGAAATCGTGTCAGCAAGATGGAATGTACGCTTCATGACCTTAATTCGGGCGGCAATCGAACAAGACGCAGTCGCAATTTCGCATGTGCACGTGGATAGCTGGCGGACCACATACGCTGGCATCGTCCCCGAGGATTACCTGGCCACCCTAAACGAAGCAGAGCGTGTGCCCCTATGGCGAGAATGGCTGACCAGAGACATACGGACCTACATCGCCGAACTGGATGGAAAGGTTGTGGGTTTTATCAGTGGAGGGGCGATTCGTGAGCCAGTCCTGACATACGATGCTGAGCTGTATGCGATCTACCTGTTACGGTCGGCGCAGCGACAGGGAATCGGAACAGCTCTCCTCAAAGAGCTTGCAGGATCGCTGTTGAGCAGAGGTTTCAAGAGCATGATCGTTTGGGTACTCGAGAAGAATCGTTCGAAAGACTTCTATGCAAAATCGAGCGCGCAGGTTGTGACAGCCAAGGACATCCAAATCGGAGGCATGACATTGTCTGAAGTCTCCTATGGATGGCCCGACCTAGAAGCGATCTCATCGCACAAATAGATGCACAGGCCTTCGAGGCCTAAAGACAACCTGCCGTGAATGCTTTATGCTGGCTGGTTATGAATTCGGTACAAGAATCCATCCCTTCGCCGGCCACTATCGTCCCGGCTTCCTCACCCGAGCCGACTGTGGAACTGAGCGGCGTCCGCAAGTGTTACGACGAATTCGTCGCCGTCGCCAATCTCTCTCTGAGCATCCGGCCCGGCGGAATCTACGGCCTGCTCGGCCCCAATGGCGCAGGCAAGACCAGCACCATCCGAATGATCATGGGCATTATCATGCCCGATTCCGGGCGAATCTCCGTCTTCGGGAAACCCCTAGCACGCAGCCACATGGATCAGTTCGGTTACCTGCCTGAGGAGCGCGGGCTCTACCGCAAAATGAAAGTGCAGGACCACCTTGTATTTCTCGGCGAATTGAAGGGACTCAGCAGTTCCGATGCGGCAGCGCGGGTCCGCAGCTGGTGCGAGCGTTTCGAACTGACCGGCTGGCTCGACAAGAAGGTCGAAGAACTTTCCAAGGGCATGCAGCAGAAAGTTCAGTTCATCGGCGCTGTGCTCCACGATCCCAGGCTGATCATCATGGATGAGCCCTTCAGCGGCCTCGATCCCGCAAATGCGGTTGTCCTGAAGGATGTCCTGCTCGAAATGGCCAAGAACGGTAAAACAATTCTGCTGTCGACTCACCGTATGGATCAGGTCGAACGGCTCTGTCAATTCATCTGCCTCATCAATCACGGCGAGGCCGTCCTTGAAGGTGATCTGAATCAGATCAAAGCGCGCTACGGACGTCGAAATGTACAAATCAGGTACGAAGGCGATGCGCGATTCCTCGAGGAGAAACGCCTGGTGCAATCGTTTAACGATTATGGGAACTACGTCGAAATACGCCTGTCGCCCGGAGCCGATGCGCAGGAACTGCTGAAGCTGGCCTCCACGAACGCCAGAATCAACAAGTTTGAACTCATGGAACCCTCGCTCGAGGAGATCTTCATCGACGTGGTAGGTAAACCCAATGCGTAACACTTGGATCATCCTGAAGCGCGAATATCTACAACGGGTGCGCACCCGCTCATTTCTCGTACTGACACTGCTTTTGCCGGCCATCATGACAGTTTTGATAGGCCTACCGGCAAAACTGGCGACCATGGGAGAGAAAGGCCAACACATCGTCATCGTCGCATCGACAGAGCAGTTCGGCGAAGCCGTGCGCCAGCAGCTTCTGGCATATCCTGCAGTCGACGATGACGAGGAATCCTCTGCCGACAACAACGCAAAACAGAAGCCTGAAGACCAATACACGATCGACATCGCTACAAATCCTACTGAGGCGGAACGCGCTTCCCTGCGCGACAAGCTCAGCACACGCGCCATCGACGGCTACCTGTGGCTGACCGATGACGCCATCGCCGCCCGCAAGGTGACCTGGTACAGCCGCGAGATCGCGGGATTCCGCGAACGATCCTGGCTGAGCGATGCGGTCAGCCGGGTTGTGCAGCAGCAGGAACTCGCCAGCAGAGGCATGCCCCCCAAGCAAGCCGCGCAAATTGTGGATCCCATTAAAGTGCAGCCGGTGCGGATCGAGCGCGGACGTGAAGCCAAGGGCAGTGGAACGGGACGACTTTTCGAAATCGTCGTCATGGTCACGCTCCTCTACATGGCGGTGCTTCTCTACGGCATATCCGTCATGCGCTCGGTCCTGGAAGAAAAAACTTCGCGCATCATCGAGGTGCTGCTTTCTTCAGCCAGTTCGACCGAACTGATGGCGGGCAAACTTCTCGGCGTCGGGGCCGTTGGACTGACGCAGATCCTGGTCTGGGCCGTCATGGCCGGACTAGTCGCTTTGCCCTCGCTGGCTGCGCAGCCCAACCTCAGCGAGTTGCAGATTTCACCATGGATCATGGCCGCCTTCGCTCTCTTCTTCCTCCTCGGTTACCTGCTCTACAGCACGATCTACGCCACGATCGGGGCGATCACCACCACCGAGCAGGAAGGCCAGCAGCTGCAATTTCTGATCGTGATTCCACTCGTTCTCTCCGTGTTCATGCTGACGCCGGCGATCCGTACTCCTGATTCCCCCGCGGTCGTATGGATGTCGCTGATTCCCTTTTTTGCTCCCATCGTGATGTTTGCGCGCATCGTGGTGCAGACTCCGCCTCTCTGGCAGATTCTGCTCTCGCTGGTTTTGCTGGTTGGCACAATCGCGGGGCTTGTCGTTCTCTGCGGGCGTATCTACCGTATCGGCGTACTCATTTACGGCAAGCGCGCGACCCTGCCCGAAATTGTGAAGTGGTTGAAGTACGCAAAGGCATAGCACCGGGATCCGCACAGCAAAAAACGGCAGGGCCGACCCCCCGCCGTTCTCGCAATCCCTATTTGTCCCAGCTATTTCTTGTTCACAGCCTTCTTCAGTTCTGCCCCAGGGGTGAACTTCGCTACTTTGCGGGCGGCGATCTTGATGGTCGCGCCGGTTTGCGGGTTGCGGCCGTTCCGTGCCTTTCTCTGCGAAACGGAGAAGGTGCCAAAGCCTATCAACGCCACCCGGTCGCCCTTGCGGAGAGCGGAGGTGATGCTGTCGACGGCGGTATCAATCGCGGTCGTAGCCTGCGCTTTGCTGATCTCACACGCGCCAGCGATCTTGTCAACCAGATCGGCTTTATTCATAGTTTCTCCTCGCAGGTCTCGTTCATGCCCAGCCGACACCGGGAGGAAAAATGGCTCTGACTGGCTTGGGAGACCTGACCGCTCGTATTCTCCTCCCTCCGGAGCCAATGTCAACTGTGAAAATCCGCGCCGGAAGCCCGTTTTGCACCCCCCGGGGTCCGAACTGAGGCTAGGGAAGCGGCTTTCCAACGCAGGGCCAGCCGCTTTTCCTCCGCCCTCCACAGAACCCCTTGACCGGATGCAGACAGACGGTCAGGAATTCCGCCTGGCGGTGAAGCGCTCTCGAGATGCAAAGTCGAAATAGAGAGCTGGTCGAGGGGCGGACGCATCCGGATGCCGCGGCATTCCTGCCTGTTCTACGACGATCACGAGTTGCATCCTCTAGAATTAAAGAGTGCTGACCGAGACCATGCAGTTCATTCCCGATCGGGATACCCAGATTTTCGCCGCGGTTCCCGCCGCGCCCGCGGTCTTCCTCCTCGGCGGCGACGATACACAAGCCGAGCCCTACGTCAGCAAAACGGCGAACCTCCGCCGCCGACTGCAGCGCCTGCTGGGCCCAGTCGAAGAACGCACGAAGAAACTGAATCTTCGCCACCGGGTTCGAACCATCGAATATTCAGCCACCGGCTCCGACTTCGAGTCCGGATTCCTGCTCTACCGGGTTCTGCGCGGAGCCTTTCCCAAGACGTATCAGAAACGCCTACGCTTCCGCTTCGCGCCATTCGTGAAACTTCATCTTGAAAACGAATATCCGCGCGCTTCCATCACCAGCCGCCTCGGCAAGCTCAACGGACGCGCTCTCTACTACGGCCCGTTCGTCTCGCGCATCGCCGCCGAGAAGTTCATGAACGACTCGCTCGATTTCTTCAAGATGCGGCGCTGCGTCGACGATCTGCATCCGGACCCACAATTCCCAGGCTGCATCTATTCCGAGATGAAGATGTGCCTCGCCCCGTGCTTCAAAGGCTGCACGGATGACGAATATGCGACGGAGGTAAAGCGGGTGCAGACTTATTTCGATTCCGGTGGAAACTCGCTGCTCGGTCAGCTCTCGGAGGAACGCGATCGAGCGTCAACCAACCTCGCGTTCGAAGAAGCGGCCGCAATCCACACACGTACCGAGAAGCTTAAGCCGATCCTTAGCCAGCTCCCCGAAGTCGTGCAACGCATCGATCGCCTTGTGGCGTTGATGGTCCAGCCTAGCCATATCATCGGACATGTCGCCTTCTTTCGAGTGGAAACCGGACAGATCTCAGGCCCTGTGCCATTCAGCATTCAACCCGTAGATCAACAGAAGTCCCATTCGATGGAATCCCGCGTTCACCAGGCGCTGGAAGCGTTTCCTCCTTCGCGAGTCAAGTCCACGCTCGAAACGATGGAGCATCTTGCCCTCCTGAAGCGCTGGTATTACCGCGGTACTCGAGTCGGGGAAATCTTTTTCGGCGATGCCCAGCGCGACCTGCCCATGCGCCGTGTCGTCCGCGGCATTGCACGGGTCTTCCGCGGGGAAAAGCCCGAAGCCGAGTTCCACCCCCCGGTCAAGCGATGATGCAGTGGCTCACCCCTGCGCTCGAGATGCCGAGGGCTTCCGAGCAAGCCAGCGCTTGCCCACCCATTGCACCATCCGCCAGGAACCTATTGCGGCGATCAGGATCGTCCCCACCCACAGCAGTACCGCCGGAAGATAGAACAGCATCATCGTCATCGCCGTTGCGTAGTTCGCAATGCTGTCGAGCCCGTCGTGCAGCGCCAGTTTCAGCTGATGCCCCGGGCGCCAGTTCAATCCGAAGACCTGCGCCTCGGATTCTGTTCGGAGTGAAATCGAGATGGCCACCGTGTCGATTTGCTGCGACAGCGCATTGAATTCTGCCTGCTCTTGCTCGATCTGGCCGCGCACCTCACTGAGGTGCTCGCTGACCGCCAGCATGTCCTTCACGGTGGCCGCCTGCTTGAGAATTGTGAGAAATTGCGCCTCCTCCGCTTTCAGGTTGCGGATGCTCGCATCCCGGTCGACGTATTGCCGCGTCACATCCTGGGCATCGACTTTCTCGCTTTCTACTCGCAGCCCAAGCTTGCGGATCTGCGCCCGGGCTTCTTCAAAGCGCGACGCCGGCACGCGGACCACCAAAGTTGCGGACGTCGCATTCGGTCCGCCGTCGTCGGAACTGACCAGGTACCCGCCCATGTCATCGATCAAGGCGTTGATTTTCTCCGCTATCTCCGACGGACGCTGCACCACCATCTCGAGCGAAGTAGTGCGGATGATTTTCCTCTTCCCATTTCCTACGTCCGGGGTGTGGTTCTTGGCCGGCACAGCCATATCGGCACTCGCCGGCGCATCAGCGTTCGGGTACGCGCTAATCATGGCCGGAGCTGGATGGAATCGCTCGACAGAGGATGTTGCTGTCTGCTGCCCAATTGATGTCGTGCTTCGATGAAGCGCGGGCAGCGCGAGGGCGGCCCAGATCGCCAACACCGTTCCGCCGACCACGATCCATTGCCAAGGCTTTCTGATGGTGCCTACCGTTTCTGCCAAGGTTGACATGACTCGTTTTCCCCCCAGGGAGAACGGGTGCAGCATCGCAGCTTGCGTGCAACTTTCGAGGCTGTGATTTCAGTGGATTGAGGCGAGCAAGCCGGCAAAGCGGCCGTAAGGCCGCCCGAGAAAGGGTTGGCTCTAATCCGCGTGAATCCCGCGAATCCGTGGTGAGAAGGTCTAAATGTCCAGGTTCTTTACATCCAGCGCGTTGTCTTCAATGAACTTGCGTCGGGCCTCAACGTCTTCACCCATGAGCGTGGTGAAGATGGTTTCACACTCGGTGATGTCTTCCAGCTTCACCGAAAGCAGCGTGCGACGCTCCGGGTCCATCGTGGTTTCCCATAACTGCGGCGCGGTCATCTCGCCTAAGCCTTTATAGCGCTGGATGGAGAAATCCTTGCGCCCTTCGTTGATGACATAGTCACGGAGCTCGCGGACGTTCGCCTTCTCGACAGCCTCGACTTCTTTCTTCTTCGCCGGCTGCTTGGCCACTTTCTTGTCGGACTTGTCTTCCTCGCCACTGGCAACGTCGCCGTCGCCATTTCCGTTTACCGGCCCGGCCTTGGCCAGGGCTTCGACTACAAATGGGGGCTCCATGTAGGGCTCAATCTGCTTGAACTTCGCAAGCAGCTGCCGGCACTCGGCGCTCGACGCGAGCTCCCAGTTGATAATGTGTTCGGCACCGTGCTTGTTAACGAAGCCCACTTCCCACAGATTGTGCTCCTCGTCGAACCTGGACTCGACGGTCTTGAAGCCTTCGTCCTTCTGCAGGTTCTTGAGTTCTTTCTCGAGCCGCACGATCTTGTTCGACGGAGTCTTCTTGTCGCCTTCGAAATCGGCGCGCTTGGCCAAATCGAGTTTCGGAATCAGCTCGGTCACCTTCTCATCCCGCACGCGTTTGTCGAGCTTCTCGAAGAAGCCAAGATATTCGTCGAGCACCGTCATGAAGCGCGCCAGATCTTTGCCCTCAAGTTTGGCTGCGCCTTCGCCGTAGCGGATACTCAGACCGTCCGCCGCGCGCTTCACCATGACCTTTACAAACTCGCGCTCGTCTTTGATGTACTGCTGCGACTTGCCTTTCTTCAGCGAGAACAGCGGCGGCTGCGCGATGAACACGTTGCCGCGCTTGATCAACTCCTGCATGTGCCGGAAGAAAAACGTCAGCAGCAGGGTGCGGATGTGGCTGCCGTCGACGTCTGCGTCGGTCATCAGAATGATCTTTCCATAGCGCACCTTGGCCGGATCGAAATCGTCTTTCGCGATGCCGGTGCCGAGCGCCGTAATCATCGCGCGGATTTCTTCGTGCGCCAGCATCTTGTCATAGCGCGCCTTCTCGACGTTCAGGATTTTCCCTTTGAGCGGAAGAATCGCCTGGAACCGCCGGTCGCGTCCCTGCTTCGCCGTTCCGCCTGCCGACTCGCCCTCGACCAGAAACAATTCGCAGCGATTGGGATCGCGCTCGGAGCAGTCCGCCAGTTTGCCCGGCAGCCCACCGGAATCGAGCGCACCTTTGCGCCGCGTCAGATCGCGGGCCTTGCGGGCAGCTTCGCGCGCGCGGGCGGCGTCCACCGCTTTGTTGATAATCTTTTTGGCAACAGTCGAATTCTGCTCGAAGAATGCGCCCAGCCGTTCGTTCATAAACTGTGTGACCGTGCCGGCGATATCAGAGTTCAGCTTGCCCTTGGTCTGCCCTTCAAACTGCGGCTGCGGCAGCTTCACGCTGATGACCGCAACCAGACCCTCGCGCACATCATCGCCCGTCAGATTTTCTTTCACGTCTTTGAACAGCCCCATCTGCTGTCCCGCGTAGTTGATGGTGCGAGTCAGAGCCGTGCGGAAGCCGGAAAGATGCGTGCCGCCATCAACCGTGTTGATGTTGTTCGCGAAACTGAAAATCGTCTCGGAGTACGCATCGTTATACTGCAACCCGATCTCCATGTGAACACCATTACGGTCGTCTTCCATGTAAATCGGCTTATCGTGCAGCACTTGCTTGCCACGGTTGAGATGCTTAATGAACTCCGCGATGCCACCGTTGTACTTGAACTCAGCATGCTTCGGCTCACCGCTCTTCGCATCGGTGGCGCGCTCGTCGGTCAGAGAAATCAGCAATCCCTTGTTGAGGAATGCCAACTCGCGCAGGCGCTGTGCCAGCGTGTCGTAGTTGTACTCGGTGGAGCTGAAGATTTCAGAGTCCGGTGTGAAATGCACTTTCGTCCCCGTCTTTACCTTGGCCACACCGGTCTTTTTCAGTTTGCTGGTCGCCTGGCCCTTCGCATAAGTCTGTTGCCAGGTGGCGCCATCCCGCCAAATTTCCAGTTCCAGTTCCTTGCTCAGAGCATTTACAACCGAAACCCCGACGCCGTGCAATCCGCCGGAAACCTTGTAGGTAGACGAATCAAACTTCCCGCCGGCATTGAGCTTGGTCATCACCACTTCCGCCGCCGAGAGCTTCTCGCCGTCAACTTCCATGTCATCGATCGGAATGCCACGGCCGTCATCGACAACGGTAATCGAGTTGTCGATATGAATCGTGACCTCAATCTTGTTGGCGAAACCCGCGAGCGCTTCGTCGACGGAATTGTCGACGACCTCATAGACGAGGTGATGCAATCCGACCTCGCCGGTCGATCCGATGTACATCGCAGGACGCTTGCGCACATGCTCCATACCGCTGAGGACTTTTATCGACTCAGCGGTGTAGTCGCTGTTGCCATTACTGCCGTTACCTCCGTTAATCGGAGTCGCTTTGCCGTTTTTTGTGTTGGTTTCTGCGATGGGAGTATTGATCTCTTTAGTGGCCATTCCGCTCCGCGAAAACGTTGCCGAATTTGACTGACTTCCGTCGTGCTCGCGCCCAGGAAATTTGGCTGGAAATTTCGCGGTCGATCCACCCTCACTTGAAACTCATCGAACGAGACTCAAGTTATTGAAATTGCAAATACTTAGGATCGATAGCGATAAAGGAATTATAGCACAAAACAAGGGCTGCGAACCGATTGGCAGTCAAAGCGGAATCGACTCCGTAACGGCGGGATTTTCGGAAACTCGGCCGCCCCTTGCGGCGGACATGGCGCAGGAAAAAAGCGGGCAGCTTAAACCGCCGCCCGCTCGGGAAACATGAATACTTTATGCCGTGGCCGGCCGTTCGCCGCCCTTGGCACGTCCGGGCTGCAAATCCGGCTTGATGACATGCTGCACGCCGTCGTCCTTGGCCGGAAGCGGTGGCATCGGAGGCAAATCCTTTCCATCCACCACCATCTTCAGTTCAGCGGCGTCGAGCACTTCGCGCTCGATTAGAGCCCTCGCGATTCTCTCCAAGGCCCCGCGATCATCAGAGATGATCTGCTTAGCGGTGTTGTAGCCGGCGGTTACCAGCTTGCGGACTTCCTGGTCGATCTTGATGGCCGTGTCCTCGCTATAGTCGCGATGCTGGGCAATCTCACGCCCCAGGAAAATCTGCTCTTCTTTCTTGCCGAAGGTCAGCGGCCCCAAGTCGCTCATACCCCACTCGCAAACCATCTGCCGAGCCAGGTCGGTAGCGCGTTCAATGTCGTTTCCCGCACCGGTGGACACCTGGTTCAGGAACAACTCCTCGGCCACACGCCCGCCCATCAGAATCGCCAAGCGGCTCTGCAGATAATCGCGGTAGTAGCTGTGCCGGTCGTCAATCGGCAGATACTGCGTCAAACCCAACGACATGCCACGGGGTATGATCGTGACCTTGTGCACGGGGTCGGAGTTAGGCATCTTGAGTCCGACCAGTGCATGGCCCGCCTCATGGTATGCCGTGTTCTTCTTTTCCTCCGCGGAGAGCAACATCGATTTGCGCTCCACGCCCATCAGAACTTTGTCCTTGGCTAGTTCAAAGTCGTAGTGCAGAACCGCCTTGCGGTTCTGACGCGCCGCCATGAGCGCGGCCTCGTTGACCATATTCGCCAAGTCTGCGCCGGAGAATCCCGGAGTCCCGCGAGCCAATACGGAAAGATCGACATCCTCGGCCAGAGGAATCTTTCTGGTGTGTACGCGCAGGATCTCTTCACGCCCCCGCACATCCGGACGGTTCACAACCACGCGGCGGTCAAAGCGTCCCGGCCGCAGCAGCGCCGGATCCAGCACGTCTGGCCGGTTGGTCGCCGCCATCAGGATAACGCCTTCGTTCGATTCGAAGCCGTCCATCTCCACCAGCAACTGGTTCAAAGTCTGCTCGCGCTCGTCGTGCCCACCACCAAGGCCGGCGCCGCGATGACGTCCGACCGCGTCAATTTCATCGATGAAGATGATGCAGGGGGCATTCTTCTTACCCTGCTCAAACAGGTCGCGCACGCGGCTAGCG
>Ga0123355_10021612_pt1 | contig 10302 bp, 10 predicted proteins | sample TergutEmb28metaG_3_FD_89872 | JGI IMG/M metagenome (GOLD analysis project Ga0123355, IMG submission 89872) | Embiratermes neotenicus P1 segment gut microbial communities from Petit-Saut dam, French Guiana - Emb289 P1 | ecosystem: Host-associated > Arthropoda: Insects > Digestive system > Gut ... | reverse complement strand
TAACACGGAATTACAGTGGGCTTTCCATCAAGCAACTCGTGCTTACTTCGAAGCCGGAAAAGACCTTGAAGGCAAAGGATTCGACCCACGTAACATCTTGAAGCCAGGCTTTGAAGCAATGAAAACAGCCGTTAAAGAAAAAATGGAAATCTTTGGTTCAATTGGTAAAGCTTAAAAAATTCTTTACAAACAACGGATCAATCTGTTATAATATCCATACAATATAAAAGAGCTACAAGATTGTCACGCACAACTTTCGGCTCTTACATAAAAGTAAGTAACAACGCACAAATCTTTGCGGGACTAGGGCGCTGTTACTTTTTTTTGTCTTTTGTTATCTTTTCAATTATCGTTATAATTGCGGCAATAATGCCGAATATCCAAAACAATGCTTGTAAAGTTTCCATATACATCACCTACCCCGTAAGAGATAGATTAAAAGTTGCGCCTGTATCTTATAGCTCCACTACCATTATAACATAACAACGGATGAACATTCTTTATACAAAAATGAACATTTTAGCATAAATTTCAACAATTTAATGAACATTTATTTACATTTTAAACCTTCTTAATAAATCACCAAAACAAGTCAAAGCGGAAATCACATCAGTGAAATCCGCTTTTTTCTTGCTTAATTTTCTACCAAAACTTCAATTTTACCATTTGTCGTTGAAATATTTACTTCATGCTCACCAGCACCAAAGATATCGTAATTACGCTCATTCCCAAAGAGCCAAGTTTTTCCATGCGTAGTTGATAATTCAAACTTTGCATTTTCCGGCTTCTTCGCTAGCTTGACTTCAATTTTCGAGTTAGTTGTTCGGAGCTTCGTTTTATGCTCTATCGTTTCATTAACAAATTCGATTTTCCCGTTTGTCGTATATGCATCAACCACACCAGCGATTCCATCTAGTTGAATTTTACCGTTTGTTGTATGAGCGCCAACCTCACCGAAAACCTGCTTCAATTCAATTTTACCATTTGTTGTATTAGCCTGGATTTTTCCATGAATTGCCTCTAAATCAATTCCACCATTAAAAGTTGCCAGATTCAAATCATCAGCTTTAATTTGCGATACTTCTAACTTACCATTCGAGCTTTCTAAATCAAGGCGACTCAATTCAAAATTAGCCACTTCAATCTTCGCATTCGCTGTTTTTGCCTTAATTAATTCATAAACTTGTTCCGGTAATTCAATTTCTAATTTACTTGCCATTTCGATATTGATGAAATTACCAATGACAAATTTTCGTTTAATCTCACGGGCTTCAATTCTGAGTGTATTACCTTCGACTTTTGCCGCCAGAATCCCACGTGATAACCTGATGCGTGCGGTCGGTTCAGATGTTTTAGTAATTTCAATTTTTTGATTCTTAGCGTTGACTACCACATTTTTTACGTCAGTCATATCAATGATTTCGGTAATCATGGTTGTACTTTCTGTTGCTCCTTCCAGGCCTTCATCTGGATATTCATAACGTTCACCAACCGATTCCGTGATATTGTCGACCAAAGATTCTACTGAACTAGTGATATTTTCAACAAAGCTTCCGATGTCCATGCCATTAATTGTTGTGCGACCACCTTTAACATTGATTGTCGAGTCATCATTAACATTAATATGAATGCTATCATCTGTTCCTGTATCACCCAAAATCTCACGGGCAATTTCCTGCGGGGTTCCCACTGATTTAATGACGTCTTCGACCGATTTATCAGAACGTTTTGCAAATTCAAAATGCTCCTCATAATCCGCCATAATCTCATTACGCTCTGCCGCATCTAAACTACTCAACAATTCATTTAACTCATTTAAAAAACTGTACTTTGTCATTTTATTGACCTCCTAAAATTTGATTTACACCGTTGGCAAACTCTTGCCACTGCGATTTCATTTCGTTCAAGTATTCTTTCCCTTTATCTGTCAGCTTGTAATACTTCCGCGACGGTCCTTCATTGGATTCTACTAAATAGGTCGTAAAATATTCTTCCTTAGTTAACCGCCTTAGTAGCGTATATATACTCCCTTCAGAAATCCCGATGTGCTGCGAAATCTTTTCCGTCAGCTCGTAGCCGTAGCAATCTTGCCCGTTAACGATTGCTAAAACGCAAAGCTCTAACGCACCTTTCTTAAACTGAATATTCATCTTGTCACCACCTTGTTTTATTATAGTACTTAGCAATAACCAGTACTTGATAATATGTATTATAGCACACACTATCTGTTAATGCAAGATACTAATTAATAAAAATTTAATTTTTTTTCTGTTCTGTAACAAAAAACATTAGCCGATTTCGGACTAACGTTAATGATAAATGTCATTCACCAGTTGTAACTTTTTCTGCCATAAAGCGCATTAACGCTTCTTTAAGCGAGTCGTCTTTCAAAGCATAGTCGATGCTTGTTGTGATAAATCCAAGTTTTTCGCCGACGTCATAACGCGTTCCCTCAAAGTCATAAGCAAACACCCGCTGGATTTCGTTGAGTTTGGCTATCGCATCTGTTAATTGAATTTCGCCACCAGCACCAACTTCTTGTTTATCGAGAATATTAAAGATTTCCGGTGTTAAGACGTAACGTCCCATAATTGCAAGGTTCGATGGTGCTGTCCCAGCAACTGGTTTTTCAACAAAATCCTTAACTTGATAACGACGCCCATCTTGTTTTAACGGGTCGACAATCCCATAACGATGGGTTTCATCTTCGGGAACTCTTTGGACACCAATCACCGATGAAGATGTTTGCTCATATTGATCCATCAATTGTCTTAAACCTGGTGTACTATTTGGCGTATCAACAATATCATCACCTAATAAAACAGCAAACGGCTCATTGCCAATAAATTTTCGTGCTGACCAAACAGCATGACCAAGTCCGCGTGGCTCTTTTTGACGAATGTAGTGAATGTCAACAAGGTTTGTTGATTGCTTAACCTTTTCTAATAATTCAAATTTCTCAGCTCTTTCGAGGTTTGCTTCTAGTTCAAATGCATGATCAAAGTGGTCCTCAATTGAACGTTTTCCTTTACCCGTTACAATAATAATGTCTTCGATTCCTGAGGCGACTGCTTCTTCGACAATGTATTGAATTGTCGGCTTGTCAAGAATTGGTAACATTTCTTTTGGCATCGCTTTGGTTGCAGGTAAAAAACGTGTTCCCATTCCGGCTGCTGGGATAATAGCCTTTCGCACCTTTTTCATCTTCTTTGACAACTCCTTGTCTGGTTATTTATATGTTGCTCGCCAAGCACTTTCGATAATATCTTTGATATCTAGGTATTTTGGTGACCATCCTAACATTTCTTTTGCTCGACTACTTGATGCGATCAATTTCGCTGGGTCACCAGCCCGTCGTTCTGTTATTTGTGTTGGGATTTCGTGACCCGTTACAGTCCTTGCTGCTTCGATTATTTCAAGAACACTAAAACCTTCACCATTTCCGAGGTTACAAACGGTACTTGCGCCGCCCTTGACGAGATAAGCCATCGCTTTAATATGAGCATCGGCTAAATCCATCACATGAATATAATCACGGATACAAGTTCCGTCCGCCGTTGGGTAATCATCGCCAAAAACTTGAATTTGTGGTCGCTCACCAGCTGCTACTTGTAAGACAATCGGGATTAAATGGGTTTCTGGGTCGTGCTTTTCAAAAATTGCCCCTGATGGATGAGCACCAGCAACGTTAAAATACCGTAATGCGACCGCCGATAATCCGTGCGCCACACCATACCATGAAATCATTTGCTCCATTGCTAATTTGGTTCCGCCATAAGTACTGGTTGGAACTGTCGGTAAATCTTCAGTAATTAACGCAGCGGTAACATCACCATAAGTTGCAGCGGTCGAAGAAAAAACAATGTTTTGAACGTTACAATGCGCCATCGCTGATAATAAAACGTTTGTTGCTGACACGTTATTTTCGTAGTATTTAAACGGGTCTGTCATACTTTCGCCAACTAACGAGTAAGCGGCGAAATGGATGACCCCGTCAACTTGTTCAGTTCGCAAGACGTCCGTCATCAAACGGTAATCACCGATATTACCATAATAAAACTTTGCCTTCGGATGAACATCACATTTATGCCCGGTCACTAAACTCTCAACAACTACAACATCATGGCCTTATTCAATTAAAGCATAAACGGTGTGCGAACCGATATAACCAGCACCACCTGTTACTAAAATTTTCATTTCTAATGCACCTCGCTAGCGGTTTTTGTTTTACAGCTTCATTATATCAGATATTATTGCGTTTTGGTACTGTTATTATTCCATTGTGAAATTTGCTCCGTTGCCCCATTGCCAACTTCCACCACCGGCGCCGAGTTCAAAATGCAGTTTGGCGATCCCAAGGTCAAAAGCGATTAGATATTTTTGGGTGTTTGGGACTGATGCGCATGCGACCCCTTGGCGAAGGTCGATGGTCACAGGTTGCTTGTTCATCGCCGATGGGGCTTTGACGACGGCTGCCATTCCCGCAGTGAACCAATCAGGTATTTCAGGCTCATCGGACGTATACATATCAGCAAGGACTTTCGTCTTTCTGTGGGTCAACTTATAGATGAATTTTTCTTTGCCTTGCGGGTGTTCTGGTACGGCACCAACCGTAATTAAACAGGCTAACCGCTCCGAGCTGGTCAAAACAAAAGGGGTTTTCGATTTTGCAAAGGTGCCACCAACCCAACAAGTTCCGAGTCCGAGGGCAGTGGCGTGGAGAACTAGTAGTTCGCCGTAGTAACCGATTTTTTCGTCGGCGTAGGGGTCATTTTGGTCGGCGATGAAGCCGAAGTAATGTTGGACGCCGTCGAGCATCCCGTAGCTACGAGTGAAGCCAGCGAAGGCAGCCCCGTTATTTTGGATTAATTCAATCCGAAAACCGCCGATTTGGTTGTATGTGGCGATTAATTCGGCGAATTTTTCGACTTGTTTTGATTGTAATGGTTCATTTAAGTATTTTCGCCGTGAAGTACGGATATTGATTGCTTCGAGTAGGGTCATTAAGCAGCACCTCCGAATTTTAGTGCATTGAGGATTAGTTTTTGATATTCGGGATTGAGCCAAACCGGTAAGTTGTGACCTGGTGTTAAGACGATGACTTTCCCGTTCCCAACATTTCGATAATAACCAGCTACTTCATCAAAGTACTCCGAGGTACTACTTAAGAAAATCTTAATATCTTCGGCGTAAATATCGATTTTATAATGCTCATCTTGCTCAGTAAACTCAGCGATCCCGTCGATAATTGCGGCATCACCAACCGGAAAATATTTAACCGGGGATTGCGGTGGATGCATATCAAAGGCACAACCGACGAGCGTTTTAAACCTTTCAGAACTTTTTGGTGCGACCGATCCGGCATGCATTACCATTAGGCATCCGCCTGCTTCAACGTACGTAGCAAACCGGGTTGCCACTTCATCACTTAACCAGCACCCCTCATCTTCATACGAATTACGATCGGATTTACAGACGAAAATCGCCTGATAGTCAGCAAAATTAAACGCTGATAAATCGACGTGTTCCATCGCTGTGAGAATGGTCAAATCCCAATCGTGTCCTTTTAAAAATTCCAACCCCGCTTCGACAATCTCACGTGAATGCCAATAATCTTGACAGATAATTAGACCTTGCTTCATGTTAACCCCTCCTGATCCCGCGGTAACTGCGTCGTAATTCACGGCCACGAACTGGTTTATTCTGCTTTGGTAGTTTATACTCATTCGTTTCTGTGCGGCTACCGATAATATTTTCATGAATAACGAACATCCGATTATCAAGGGCGGCAATTTCATCGGCACAGACAACGAGTTCATTACTAAGATGTTCAGGAATATCACCGGCATACTTGTACTGCGCTTCGTGTTCAAGGGTCGCCCAAAAATTCATTGCTTCGGTTCTGATTTGAACTTCAATCGCCACATTATCGGTTTTACCAGAATAAAACACCGGGATTTCAATCGTCAAATGATAGCTGCGATAACCACTTGGCTTTGGATTTTGCATGTAGTCCTTTTCGTCGCTGATATTAATGTCGGGGATTGTTTTAAGGAGCTCGACCAGATGGTAAATATCCCGGGTATACGCACAAATAATCCGAATTCCAGCGATATCTGAAATATAGTCACGCGCACTGATGGCGGTGATTTCCTTACCCAAGCGTTGCAACTTTTCCGCAATACTTTCTGGCGCCTTAATCCGCCCGCGAATATAATCAATTGGATTCCCGTCGTGGAAATTTTCAAAATCTTCTTGGATAATCGTCAGCTTCGTCAGTAACGTCCGATACCCCCACTCATAAATCAATAATAAATCCTTTAATTTCGCAAATTCTTCACTACTAAACCGAACAGCCATTTGAATCAGCTCCTATTTGAAAAATACTAAACCCACTTATTGTGAAAACACTATGCCTCAGTTAAAACATCATTTTTTTGCAAAATACCAGGTTTTATGATGTTTCTGACCTTGATTTGACGGTTAAAACATCACTTTTTTGTAAAATACCAGATTTTATGATGTTTTCAACCTTGGTTTGACGGTTAAAACATCATTTTTTCGCAAAATGCCAGATTTTATGATGTTCCTAACCATGATTTGCCAGTTAAAACATCATTTTTTCGCAAAATGCCAGATTTTATGATGTTTTTAACCTTGGTTTGACGGTTAAAACATCATTTTTTTGCAAAATGCCAGATTTTATGATGTTCCTAACCATGGTTTGACGGTTAAACATCATTTTTTTGCAAAACACCTGATTTTATGATGTTTATGACCTTGATTTAACGGTTAAAACATCACTTTTTTGTAAAATACCAGATTTTATGATGTTACAGACTTTTTTATTACAAAACCTTTTGATTCGACCAGTTATCGTGGCGTATTTGCCCGGATTATCGCATACCACTTCGGACTGATTCCAATGATAGCAATTAAGATTATCACAGCAATCGCTACGATGCCAGTTTTCTTCGTTTTAGTAAAAATAGGTACTTTTTAGTACCTAAATTATATCATTTTTTAACATTAATCGCAACTTCTGGATAATCGGTAATAATCGCTTCCACTCCGAGTTCAATTAACACCTGCATTTCTGCTTTTTCATTAGCCGTCCAGGCTCGGATTTTATCTGCGCTTGGTCGCCAATATTCTGGTGCTTTCAGGATGATATTTTTATCCAGATGAAGCGCTTCAAGATTCATCGTCGCTAAATAATCTGCTGGCATTGGCACAAAATTCTCAAGTAACCATGCCACTTTCACCGTCGGCTCTAACTTTTGTAAACGCAAAATCGTCGGTAAATGAAACGATGAATAAACCACTTTTTTAGGGTCATAACCACTTTCCGCAACCGCATTTAATAGTTTTTCTTCAATTCCTGGGTAGGCAACTTCGTAGGTCTTCAACTCAACGTTGATTTCTAAATCATGAGCAAGGCATAACTGTAAAACTTCCGCTAAAGTTGGCACTCGTTCCTCATTCCAACGCTCGTCATAGTTTTGGTATTCGGTATATTTTTCACCGATGCTGAACGCCTGAATCTCGGCAAGGGTGTAATCTTTCACAAATCCCGTACCAGTGGTCGTACGATCAAGGGTTGCATCGTGAATTACCACAAGTTCGCCATCCTTAGTCAGATGAACGTCAAATTCCATTCCGTCAACGCCTATCTCAATGGCTTTGCGAAATGCGAGCATTGAATTTTCGGGATAATTCCCTTTTGCCCCACGATGACCGTAAATTTTCGTTTTATTCATGATAATCAGCTCCATTTCAATACTAAAACTATATCCTAAACCCGCAAAAAAATCAAGCCCACGATTGTCGCAGACTTGACGGTAATTTTATAAATCTTGCATAAATTCACGAATCAGATCGGTGTTTTGACCCAAATCATTATGCTCAATCAAATTCTCGATAACTTGCATTTTGTACGTTTCTGCGACCACTTGAGAATTTCTATCTTTCGCAGGTTTATAGTTATCCAGCATTTTTTCAAGCAAGCTCAATGCTTTGCGATTTGTTGATTCACGTTCGCGAATAATCTCGACGATGGCTTCTGATTGCTCGACAGCAGAATCAGTATCAGCAAGATTAGACATTGCCTGATATGCCTTGTCCAAATGATCAGTCTGTTGGTTAATGCTTGCTATTTGTTCAATAATTTTTGTGACCAGTTGGTCATCCATTGAACTTCCTGATGAAGTTAGTTTTAATGCTTCTTCAATTGAAATCGTGCAACTGGCGTAACTGGTGTTTTAGGTGTTACTGGTACTTCGATTGTTTCGTGATAAAATTCGTTATTTGACATAATGTTATCCTCCAGATTTTCTGGCACGGACACAAGGCAGATTGTTTGTTCGTCTACGAATCGTGCCCTGCCAGTTTTTACAAGCCCTTTGGCTCGTTTTGCATAGGTTGATTCATAAAGATTTCCTTGTTCGTCTATAACGCTAATGTTTTTTGCGATGGGTATCATCCCCTTGTTATAGATTTTTATTCAGTTGTCGCGTGAATTACGTGTTTTATGATGGGTGTCTTCCCCGATTCACAATTTTATCATACCACTTTTTTCGACCGTTTTCAAGTAGATTCCTCTTGTTTTAGCAGCTATTTTGCATTATAATTAGAATATCTTGCATAATAACACAGATGGTCGCCAACAAGTGGTCGACCCAAAAAAGGAATTTGAGATGAAATTATTAAATTTTTTATTTTCCCGACTCAGTATCACGGTTTATTTGATTTTGGTGCAGTTTGCAATTTTTTTGACAGTCGTCTTTTTTGTGCAAAGCCGCTGGGCGATTTTTTATTATCTCGGAGTGGCATTATCGGGAATCGTCTTTTTGGCGTTGTTGAAAAAGAATAAGTCAGCGGCGTTTAAGTTGACGTGGGTTGTGGTAGTGCTGACATTTTTACCGATTGGGGGCGTGTTGTACCTATTATTTGGTGATAAACGACCAACGCGGAAAATTGCGAAATATGTTAACGAGCATGCGTTGATTGCGAAGTATTTGGATGCAGATGAGGAATCACATGAGGTTAAATCGGAAAATTGTGGGCGGTTATCGAGTTTGTTTTCGTATATTCGGAACGCCTCGTCGTATCACGCTTATCACGGGACGGCGATTGATTATTACGGCATGGGTGAGGACATGTTTTCGGCACTATTAGATGATTTGAATCGCGCCGAAAAATTTATTTTCTTAGAGTATTTTATTATTAAAGATAGCTTGATGTGGGGGCAAATTCTCGAAATTCTGATTTGGAAAGCGGCACAGGGCGTTGATGTCCGGTTGATAATTGATGACTTTGGCTCAATGGGATTATTTACGAATCGTTATATCCGACGCTTACGGTCTCGTGGCATTAAAATCGTGCGTTTCAACCCGTTGCGACCGAAATTATTAATGTTTATGAACAACCGTGACCACCGGAAAATTATTGTGATTGACGGTCATACCGCTTATAATGGGGGCACTAATATCGCCGATGAATACATTAATCTTAAGTCACGTTTTGGGGTTTGGAAAGATACCGGTGTGCGATTACGTGGGGAAGCAGTTTGGAGTTTTACACTAATGTTTATCGAGATGTGGGATTTATTTTGCCTGCCCGACGAGTTAATTAAAGACTACGAAAAATATCGTGAGACAGCGGTTATTGCCGGTCTAGAACCAGACGGAATTGTGCTACCTTATGGGGATTCACCGTTAGACAATGAACAGCTTGGCGAGAATGTTTATATCGATATGTTAAGTCAAGCTCAAGATTATGTGTACATTTTTACACCGTACTTGATTATCAGTGAGAATATGATTTATGCGTTGCAAATGGCTGCGAAACGGGGGGTTGATATCCGGATTGTGACGCCAGGAATTCCTGATAAAAAATTAGTTTTCCGATTAACCCGTTCTTACTACCGTTTCTTACTAAAAGCAGGGGTCAAGATTTACGAATATACGCCAGGCTTTATGCACGCAAAGAGTTTTGTTTCAGACGATAAATTAGCTGTAGTTGGGACAATTAATCTCGATTACCGCAGTCTGTATTTGCATTTTGAATGTGCAACGCTGATTTACAGTGCGAAAGTCATCGAAGAAATCAAAAACGACGCATTAGAGTCGATTGCCGTTAGTCGTGAAATTCCGGTCATTACCAAAAGTCATAAAACGATTATCGGCGCCTTTGTTGATGCAATCTTGCATTTATTTGCGCCGTTAATGTAAAAAAGCCCTGACGATGGGCTTTTAATTTTCTACCACAATTTCTAGTGCGATAAACTGATTCTGCACTAGC
>Ga0123355_10021611_pt1 | contig 10302 bp, 6 predicted proteins | sample TergutEmb28metaG_3_FD_89872 | JGI IMG/M metagenome (GOLD analysis project Ga0123355, IMG submission 89872) | Embiratermes neotenicus P1 segment gut microbial communities from Petit-Saut dam, French Guiana - Emb289 P1 | ecosystem: Host-associated > Arthropoda: Insects > Digestive system > Gut ... | reverse complement strand
GCCAAAAAAAGACGGTTCTGCAATACCTTCGCCTACAGTGGGGCGGACGATTTCGGCGTAGCCTGCATACAGCGATAGCGTTTCCCGCACGCTTGCGCCATCACCTGTAAAACGTGCAATGGCTATACCAACTGTGCCCATCAGCACAATGGGAATCAGCCGTACAACAGTAGTGGTAACATTAAACCGCATGGGTAATTTGGGTGCAAAATAATTGATTACAAACATTACAATCATATAGAATGCCGTGAGCGAAAATACAAAAGGCGTATTATGAACATTGCTATGCCCTGCAAAAGTGGCGGTGGCAGTTGCGGTTATCCAGGCAATAAGCGCATATCCTGCGGTTTGGTACATTATGGCAAAAAACCAGCCTGCCAAGTAGCCGTATTTTTTGCCCACAATGGCCTCGGCATAATCAACCATGCCGTGTATTTTCTCGTAGCGTGCCGCCAGCACAGAAAACATGTACACGCAAGCCGCAACCATTATCCCGCCAACAACCCACGCCAGCACGCCTGTCCATATATCGCCGTTGGACTCGTAAAGTACACGCCCCGGCCGCCAGAATATCCCTGTGCCTACTACAAAACCAACCACTATGCAAATGGTTACAAAAAACTTATACTGCCGTTTAAGTATGTTTTGCTCGTTCATGTATAATCTCCTTGTTTACATCACTACAGGCTTGACCCGCAACCCAATGGATTGTGTGCCAAGCCCGCAATTACGAATGATACATCATTTATCTCTCTACAAGCCCCAACTGTCTTGCCCAGCGCGTTGGCAGCCACAATTCAAGGTTTGCCCCGCTGGTGGCGGTAATAACTATTTCAGTTCTGGCATCAATTTCTATTGGCCCCTGAAGCGGGTTTACCTCTTGACTTGCCATAACGCGCCCAAATACAAAGCCCGCCGCCGTTGTCTCGCTATTATTTTGAAGTACAAAACTATTGCGGGTATTGTTGGTTACTGTAAGCCTGCGCCCCGGGCGTAGGGTGATGCGGTGCAAAGGAGCCTCCTGTGCGGCAGAAGTACGGAAATACAAGCCATACCACTCTGCCGGGAATATGATAGACGGTGTAATGCCATTTGGCACAGGTGCAATTATCATACGTTGGCCCGCAGGTATTTCCAATGTTCCAAGGCCTCTTTCGCCAAAATCTGCAATATTAGTACTTGTTGAATATGTCACAAATTCCAATATGCTTGCGCCCTGCCGCAAGTTGCGCCCGGTTTCGTTTTGCACAGAAAAGCTATGGTTATAATGCCTGTCGCGGTTTTCAATTTGCGCAGGGCTTGCAGCCACAAGACGGAACAAGGCAGGAGCATCGGATGCTTGCAGCGTCAGCCCGTTGTCGAGGTAGAATTGCGGTATGCGAAGGGTTATCTTTTCGTCGGCAGCGTTGGTGATAAGCGCAGACTGCCCTTCCTCAAAGGAAATAATAGAGCGGAGCGCAAACGTTCCAAACGATTCTATTTCATCGTCGTAATAGCGCACATAGTCAAGCTTCGCATCACTGTTTTGCTCGTCGGAAACAGGCAGAACCCTTACGGATTCCTCGCCGCTGTAGCTGATGTATACAGACTGCCCCGGCTCCAGCACATAGCGCACTATTGCCCCGGCGGGGCTTGGCACAGACGCAATTTCGGCAATATTCGGGAAGCTTATAGCCAAAGGCGCTTCAGCTTCTAAAATGGTAATTGTAGTTTGCGCACCGGCTTGCAATGTCAAGGTTTTGCTTTCGCCGGGGAAAATTTCCGCTGTGTTAAATGCGACTTCATCGTCCAGCACGGTTACATAGTCAATCACGAATCCAATTTCGTCGTCTGGGCAGCTAATAAACACTGAATGGGAGCGGTGTGCGTCTGTATTGGTAATGGTTAGCGATCTGCCACTTTGTATGGTTTGATATATAGGGGAAATTACACCATGCCCAACGCGGATATCTCTAAGCCAGGTGCTTGGGAAGAACATTTCGCCGTCCATAATAGGGGTTATAGAAATGGAGTGGCGTGCCGCCAGTTGCAATTGGTTGGCATCCCTTTCTCCATGGCTGGTCACATGTCCGTCACGCCCACGGGTTATATATTCGAAGGCGAATGTGGCATCCGGAAATGGCGGTTCTATGCGCAAATTATATGCCCTGTCACTGGAATTAGACAGCGCATACACTTGCCCTGTAAGCAATTCGATAGTGTGAATCGCGGGCTGGGCAAGGTTTCCTGTGGTGACATAGCCCACTAAACGGCTGGGGAAATATACCGACGTTTCGCGCAGTGCGGCGGTTATTGAAATTGACCCACCAACAGGAATGCTTATTTGCGGAAGCCTTACTTCCCGTGCAAAGTCTGTGCTGTGGCCTGCGCGGTTAAATATAACGTAGTCGAAATTTGAAAGCTGGTGCGTACGAATATGAAGGTTCACGCTGTTATGGTTGGCAAAATTTACAGTTTGCCCAACAGGAATACGTGTGTGTATAAGCGCAGAACCTGCTTCTGACTGCAATCTTATGCGTGACGAATCGAAAGTAACAGACAGCGGCGCAATGGGCGTAATAGCCACGCCGCCGGTTCCGCTAACGGAAAAACGCCCCATGCCGGTTCCAAAGCGTGTTATTTCGCCCTGCGAATCCCAGGCTACAATATCGTACCTGCCCGTTCCGGTGACATTTACATGGGAAATAACGCGTGCGTCTAGGCCCGTAAACTCATACACATTGCCGGGCTGCAATGTACGGCTCGTTTGCGATGCGTAAACTACAGTGGGGGTTAAAATTATTATTGCTAAAGTGCATATTGCCAGAAGAATGTTTTTCATTAGACACCTCCGTATGTATATTGCCACTATACCACGAATGGTGGCATGTTTACAAGAATCTTTCAGAGGTAAAACCAAAAGTTCATTTGAACGATGGAGTTAGCGACACGAACCTATTGATTATTTCTACAACGCAAATTGCCAAGGTATATGCCGTAAACCACACGACGGCAGTTAAAGCCGTAAGCAAATTAACCGATGCCGGTATCCTCTACAAAAAAAGAGGGATTGGGATGTGTGTGGCGGAAGGTGCGAGAGAAAAAATTACAAAACGGCGCAAAGATGCTTTTTTGAACCAAACAATTGAAGCACTGCTTGCTAGGACGCAATTGCGGTCGAAGTGGTTACGGAGAGTAACCACTTGAAAAAAAGGCAGGAGAGAATGTTGGATTCTTTCCTGCCTTTTTGTGTATGATTATAAAACTATCCCTTGATACGTAGCGCACGTTCCACAAGTTGCAAAACCCACCTGTTGTGCGGATGCTAACAGCATAGGAACATCGTCGCTTACAAAGTAAAGCACTTTATGCTTGCCAATTTCAAATGCGAATTTTACGGCGGTAGAAAGCAGCGCGGCACCTTCGTCTGCATTTTGCACTTCCAGTGCGAAAATTTCCGACTCGTCACCCCAAAGGCTCATCATTACATAGCTGCTACCGTTCATGTATATACGCCAACGGTCTGGTTTTTCTGCAATTCTTTCGCTTGTCCAAAACATTTCGGGATTGGCTTTGTCGTGAATTAGGGCGAATATGCTATAATTGTCTGCGGTGATTGGTACTGTGTCAATTTCATCGGCTGATACTTTTCTGTGTCTAAAATTTTCTTTTGTTAATTCCATTATTATGGCGGAATCTATTAGCTTTACGCCTATCGATTCTAAAAATTCGGCCGGTGGCTCGCAGTTGCGGTATACGAAGTCTATCTCCCAGCCGGGGCATTTCTCGCATAAGTCCTGCCAAAATGTACGATAGCCTTCTATATTTTCTGCAAAAAACTCTTTCACAAGCACGTACTTTTCTTTTTCGATGATTGCGATTTCCGGTTTCATATATGACAGAACCCTTCTCTATGCTGCGGGCACAGCCCAAATTCTTGCAACGCCTTTTTATGCGCCGCCGTGCCATAGCCTTTGTGTTTATCAAACCCGTACATAGGATACTTTTTGTGTAAGTTTAGCATCATTGCATCACGTTCAACTTTTGCCAGAATGCTTGCTGCTGCAATCAAATGGCTTGCGGAGTCGCCTTGCTTTATGCAATATGCTTCACATGGCAAGTTTGGTGGGAGCTTATTACCGTCAATTAACGCTATTTTAGGCGCAACCGCCAGCCCTTCAATCGCTTTTCGCATGGCCAAAAGTGATGCGTGCAAAATATTTAGGCCTGATATCAGGTCTACGTCTACAATTCCGAAAGCGTACGCCAAAGCTTCTTCTTTTATGCGTTTTGCCAATGCCTCCCGGCGCCCAGGGCTTAGCTTTTTGGAGTCGTTAACGCCCTCGATAACAAGCCCCGGCGGCAAGATTACCGCACATGCCACCACTGCGCCTGCCAACGAGCCACGCCCGGCTTCGTCAACACCGGCAATGGGTGAAAGCCCTTGTGCAACAAGTGAATCCTCGTGTGTGGTGGGGGCGGTTATTATTTTACGCACGCTTTACCCCCTTGGTAAAATACGCAATAAGCCCAACGCCGGTAAGCGCGGCAAATGCAAGCTTTAGCCATGGGTCGATGGGCAGCGGTGTAAAATATCCTTCGATTATCCCGGCTACAATAAGCATTGCAACAATGCCGGGTATAAGCTGTGCGACCTTTTTTGCCTGCATAATCAGGGATTGCTTGCGGGTGTAATCGCCGGGCATCAGCAGGCCTTTGCCAAGCATCAAGCCACACCCGCCGGATAAAAATATTGCCATAAGTTCGATAACCCCGTGGGGGAGTACAAGGGCGTACGCCACAACCATTTCTGCCCCGGCACTATGGAAAAAGCCGAACAGCCCGCCGACAATAAGCCCGTTGTAAATTAAAATGTACACCGTTCCAAGCCCGGCAAGTAAGCCGCCTGCGATGGCGTTAAACGTCACCATGATGTTATTTGTGGTGATAACCGCCGCCATAAGGGAGTACTCCCACGGCACGGCACCGTCGCCAAGATAGGGTACTTCGTTTACATCAAAGTTGCCCCAGCCTGCGGGCATAATTTCGTGCAGGCGGTTAAGGTCGGCGGCCACGTACGCCCCGGCGAAAAGTATTCCAAGCAAAAAAAGAGCCGTCGCGAACGCCCAAAAACGCCAAGTTTCACGAACGGCACGGGGGAACGTGTGGGCAAAATATCCCCTAACATCAGAGAATGCCCTGCTTTCCCGCACATAAAAATAATTATGGGTAACGCCAACAACCCTATTTAAATAGGGCAAGATATGACTTGTTGGATAGTGTGTTTTTACATATGCAAGATGATGGCTGGTAAGCCGGAAAAGACGCGCAAATTCTGTGACATCTTCCGTTTCAAGCCGGCGAACGCCGCTTTTTGCAACACGGCGGTTAAACGCTTCAAGTGCTTTCCAGTGTGCTTCGTTTTTAGATATAAAAGTGGCTTCGGTCATTCATAATCATCTCCGAAGCCATTATACCGCAACATTTTGTTGTGGGCAAATCATGAATTTACTACACTTGAAAATTCTTATGCCAAGTGGTACTATGACATAAATTGAATACAGTAAAGGCATTGACGAGGAGGAGTACATGCTTTCCGAAGCAAAGAGAGGGAGCGGCGAAGTGATGCGTTGCATTGACTTCATGGTGTAAGCGCTCGTGAGGGAAGTATGGAAGGTAGCCTCTGAGCTGTGAACCGAACGGATGCTATATCTAAGTAGGCTTCAACGGAGTTTCCACCGTTATAAGGAAAGCGGTATCGGATAGAGTTATCCCGCACCGGCAGAGTGCAGAGAATCTTCTCTGAATTTGGGTGGTACCACGGACAATAAATGTGTTCGTCCCAAGCAGCAATTATTTTGTTGCTTGGGACTTTTTTATTGTATTCGGTTAATCTAAAAATTATGGAGGATTCTCTATGGAAAAGCGTTATGATTTTACGCAAGTTGAAAAACAAATGCAGGAATTTTGGGAGCGGGAGCAAGTTTACCGTTTTAACAAAGACGCAAGCGGCGAACTTTATTCTATCGACACGCCGCCACCTACGGTAAGCGGAGATTTGCACATCGGGCATTTATTTTCTTACACACAAGCAGAAATGATTGCCAGATTCCGCCGTATGCAAGGGTACAATGTGTTTTATCCTTTTGGCTTTGACGATAACGGGCTGCCTACAGAAAGGCTTGTTGAACGGGATGAAAAAATCCGTGCCCATACGATGCCGCGCAGCGAATTTATTAACAAATGCCAAAACGCCACAGCAAAATATGAAAATGATTTTAAAGCGTTTTGGCAATCCCTTGGTTTTTCGGTAGATTGGGAAACGGAGTATCAAACGATTAGCCCGGAAGTTCAAAAAATCTCGCAAGCGTTGTTTTTGGAACTTGTTAAAATCGACAAAGCGTATATCAAAGAATCCCCCGTTTTGTGGTGTACGGAATGTCAAACATCTATAGCGCAGGCAGAGCTTGAAACAGCGGACGCCGAAAGCACGTTTAACTACATTCCGTTTTTTGTCGGAGAAACGCCCCTTGAAGTAGCTACTACGCGCCCCGAATTGCTTTATGGCTGCGTTTGTCTGTTCGTCAACCCCGGGGATGATCGGTATAAGCTGTATGTGGGAGGGTCAGCGGTTGTTCCGTTATACAATTTTGAAGTTCCTATTTTGGCCGATGATAAAGTGGGTATCGACAAAGGAACGGGCGTGGTGATGTGCTGCACCTTTGGCGATAGTACCGATGCGGAGTGGTATGCGGAATATAATTTGCCATACCGTAAAATTATTTTGCCCAACGGCAAAATTGCCGATGATGTTCCCTTTATAGGCGGCTCGCGTGTTCCCGCTGCACGAAAAGAAATGATTCATTTGCTTAGTGAACGCGGCTTATTGTGCAAATCCGAACCCATTAACCATGCGGTGGGCACTCATGAGCGTTGCGGAAAGCCTACGGAAATAATCCCATCCCGCCAGTGGTATATTGATATATTAAGCGAACGGGAACGGTTTTTGAAAGCAGCCGATGAAATAAATTGGTACCCCGCCAATATGAAAAACCGCTACATTGCATGGGTAGAAAATTTAAAATGGGATTGGTGCATTTCCCGCCAGCGTTATTTTGGGGTTCCGTTTCCGGTTTGGTATTGCAAAGCGTGTGGTATACCTGTGTTTGCACAAGCTGAACAGTTGCCAGTCAATCCGCTTGAAACAGAATATTTTGGTGTTTGTGAGTGCGGCTGTACAGACTTTTCCCCCGAAAGCGCAGTTTTAGATACTTGGGCCACATCAAGTATTACGCCGCAAATCAATGAACGGCTCGGGTTAAAACTCACCCCTATGAGTATGCGTACACACGCCCACGAAATTATACGTACATGGACATTTTATACGATTGTACGCAGTCTTTACCATACAGGGTGCATACCATGGAAAGACTTGATGATATGCGGTTTTATTCTGGCCAAAAAAGGCGAAAAAATAAGTAAGTCAAAAGGCAATAATGCCCTTGACCCCAAATATCTCGTTGCAACGCACTCTGCGGATGTTCTGCGATATTGGACAGCAGGCGCACGGCTTGGAACAGATACGTTTTTTTCGCAAGATGAATTATCTATTTCAAAACGGTTTATCACAAAATTGTGGAATGCCTCCAAGTTTTGTATATCGCATTTGCGGGATATCAATTTTACAAAAACGCCAAAGCTTCTGCCTGTTGATCAATGGATTATTGAAAAATGCAATGAAACAACCGCAAACGCCGCAAAGTTGCTTTCTGAATATGAAATAGGTTCTGCACGGCATAAAATAGACGAATTTTTTTGGAAAGATTTTTGCGACAACTATATTGAGGTTGTAAAAGAGCGTTTGTATCAGCCAGATATCCATGGTATTGAAGAACGCGGGAGCGGACAATATGCGTTGTACTATACGTTGCTTAATATTTTGAAATTGTATGCGCCTTATACTCCGCATATCGTCGAGCATATCTATCAAGGGTTTTTCCGGCAACACGAAGCGGAAGCGTCTATTCATTTTATGCAATGGGCAAAGCCTGATGCTATAAATGTCGGTATAATCGAGTTTGGTGAAAAATTAGAAGATGTCATTTTTGAAATGCGCAAATATAAATCGGAGCATAACCTATCAATGGCAACAGAAATGGAAACACTTGAAATCCGCACAGAGCAGCGTTTTGCAGAATGGTTTAAGCACACGGAAAAAGATATACGGGCTTGTTCAAAAGCGGCAAAAATAAATTACATTTTTATATGATTCAAAATATCCTCCACGGACTTACCGCTTGGGCGGTTGTACCTGTGCATATTAAAAAGACAATTTTTGTCGCCTTGCCTTATGATGTTCATCCCTTCTCCGCAGCCAAGGCTTGCTGCCATGCCCAAGTCTTCAATAATCTGGCGGGAGCCTTTGCCAACTATGCCCAGCGGGTATATAAACGTATTTGGAACCCACCCCAAATGCGTTTCGCAAGCGTCTTGTAATTTTTTTAGGTCTGTTGTTAGGCGGGTGTGGTATGCTTCCACACTTTCGCCTTTCCTTTTGCCGCTGCCGCCTTTGCCGTGGACATTGTACCCGTGGCTTTGAATTTCACAATGCCCGGACTTGTGCAATTCTAGGACCTGGTACCAGGTCATGTTTGGGGCTTTGCTTTTTGGGTTTTCGTTCATGTACTTGGTGCAGCGGTCTGTGGCTTCGCCAATAATGGCAAGTACGGCTTTCATATCGTGCTTTTGCAGTAGCGGAAACAGATAGTTGTAGTCGCTGGAATTCCCGTCGTCAAAAGTGAGTACAATCGGCTTTTTAGGCAGCCTCTTTCCACGTTCTACAAAATTGATGAGGTCTTGCATTACAACAGTGGTGTAGCCGTTTTCTTTCAAATATATCAGGTCTTTTTCAACGTCGCCGGGTGTGACACCGTACTTGCCGACGTATTTTGGCCGTTCGGTTATTAAATGATACATAATGATTGGAACTTCGATTTCTTTTTCGCGTTCGCGGAAGAAAAATACTTCTGAATCCTCCGGAACTTGAGGTTCGGACGCTTGCGCTGCAGCGGCACAGGCGATTATTACTACGCAAAATAGTGTGAATAATTTTCGCATTTTCATATTCTCCGTTCATTTTATACTATGGATATCTCGTATGAAAAATAAGATACCCATTTACACCGCACGATATGCAATTTTATTTGACATATTCTTAGATTTTCGTATACGATAGATGGCAAATACAAAATGTAGAAACGGTGATGTTATGCAATACAGAACTTTAGGAAAAACAGGACTAAAAGTAAGCCTTTTGGGCATGGGCTGTATGCGCCTGCCATTTATCGGCAATGACGGTAACAACGGCGTGGATGTTCCCGCCGCAATCGAATTAATCCAATACGCCGCAAACAACGGAATCAACTATTTTGATACGGCATTTGGCTATCATGGCGGCGAAAGTGAGTCCATTTTAGGTGAAGCCCTGGAACACAAGCGCAAAGACATAGTTTACGTAACAAAGCAGCCGTTTTGGGAAATGCACGACAATGCAACCATTCGCCGCAACCTTGAAAATACCCTGAAAAAACTGCGCACAGATTACATCGATTGCTACTTATTGCACCGCATAATGCCACCGTCTTGGGGAGCTATTCAGCAGCGCGAAATATTCCGCGAGCTGGATAATTTTAAGCGGGAAGGGCTTATCAAGCACATAGGCTTTTCGTACCATGGGGATTTTGAGACTTTCAAAGACGTTGTTGCAAAATACCCTTGGGAAATGGCAAAGGTACAGCACAACATGCTGGATATCAACCGTGAAGTAACACCCGCCGGTGTAGAGCTAGCGGGTAAAATGGGGCTTGGCGTGGCGATAATGGAGCCTCTGCGCGGCGGCGGTTTGGCTCATGCGCCGCGGGTCGTACAAGCTGTGTACGATTCTGCATGCCTAACAATGGGCAACTGCACGGCAGACAGCCCATGTAAAAAGCGCACCCCCGCGGAATGGGCGTTCCGTTACTTGGTAAATATGCCGGAAATTTCGGTTGTCGTCAGCGGAATGTCTAATATGGAGCAGCTAAAGCAAAATATCGCCTTGTTTTCGCAGGCGGACATGCTGCCCAATTCGCTGTCTGACGCAGAAAAGCAAGTAATCGCAGACGCGCGCGAAGCTTATAACTCTATCGTGACAATCCCATGCACCGCGTGCAACTACTGCATTCCTTGCCCCGCGGGCGTGCAAATTTCAAATATATTTGGGCTATACAACGATGCCCACCGTTTCGAGCATTTCGACCAGCCGCGCCGTGCGTATATGTTTGC
>Ga0123355_10021610_pt1 | contig 10302 bp, 5 predicted proteins | sample TergutEmb28metaG_3_FD_89872 | JGI IMG/M metagenome (GOLD analysis project Ga0123355, IMG submission 89872) | Embiratermes neotenicus P1 segment gut microbial communities from Petit-Saut dam, French Guiana - Emb289 P1 | ecosystem: Host-associated > Arthropoda: Insects > Digestive system > Gut ... | reverse complement strand
GCGAGCCGAAATATTCAGTGCCTGGTATTAACCCGTATCCTGCTAACGTGGAGAATATGGTGAGCTCCTAATAATGCCAGCAGTTGGCAGGTGGGTTTTAATTCGGCGTTGAAAGGGTTAAAGTTGAGTTCCCACCTCACAGAAAACACGGTATGTCTCCGTTACGATGATCACTGCTTTAAGGTCACTTAGGTACATTATTTCTGTTTGTTCTTAGCATGATACGAAGCTTATAAATATGTTCTGTGGCAAAACGCGGAGGCTTTTTCGTTTTTAAGTATGTGGTACCGTGCTTTGAAGGTTAAAGACTGAAGAAATGGGCGTAGAAATTTGTGGTGGATAATTTAGGTATAACTGTGACGAAATTAAATATACAACGGTACTTGATAAGGATGGGCCGTGTAGCTCATTCGGTATAGCGACTGACTACCGACTGGACGGTCCGGGGTCGAATCCCCTACGTATTGCCCTTCTTCTGTTACGCTAAACCCAAATCGCGGAGTTGTGCGATAACGTCTGAACATCCTTCGAAGTACGGTGGAATTTTACGTAACATGGATTCAAAGGCAGAATTTGCGTGTGTTTATTCAGCTTTAATCTTGGCTGATGACGATGTAGCCATCACGGGGGAGAAGAGCCAAACATTTCTTAAGGTTGCGTCGGTAGATGTGGAGCCTGATTGGACAGAGACTTTTGCGAAGGGGTTGGAAGGTATCAATGTCAAGGATTTAATTACGAATGTTGGTTCAGGTGTTAGAGGAGGTGGACCAGCTCCCGGAGGAGCTCCTGTACCTGTAGCAGTTACAGAGTCTTCACCTGCTGAAAAGGAAGAAGAAGCTAAGAAGAAGGAAGAATCTGAAGACTTAGACGATGACATGGGCTTTGGTTTATTTGAGTAATTCCAAAGACGGTCTTACAGGACACTTCTATTTTTATACAGTTCTATTGTACTCTGATAACAGGCAAGAATAAAGTACTTGTTATCCTAGTGGGTGGGGGGGGGGATCCCGGTGGGGACGAGATTTTCCGCCTGTTCAGACCGGCCCTGGAGCCCACCCAGCCTCCTGTAAAATGGGTACCGGGTCTTTCTCGGGTGTAAGTACGGCCGGGGCGTGCTGCTGACCACTTGCCTTCTTTTAGTGCCGCGGTCATGGAAGAGTAGAGGTATACCTCTACCCACCCTCTGGGCCACACCGGGCCTGTAACGGGATCACTTTTACTTGATAAGGGCTTATTTGTTTACTGGACGACGCAAGTTTTCCATGCGGTATGAGTACCTGCAATTCTCTAGTTAACTTCACAAAACTTAGATGCAGATGTAATATTTTCCAGAACTCATTTACGAGATGCAGTGAGATTCTGTGCCAGGAATGCTAGGCCTGTTTTATTTAGCCCTTTAAAACACGGCGAACTTTATATGTTCCAACACCTTTCAACATGAAAACCTACGCATTCTGTTTAGCATAATCAGTGATTATCTCTGGCTGGTCTTTGTAATGGAAACGCAATGTGTTTTCTGTGCACTAGAACTGAACTTTTAAACGTGTTTAGATGACCTTAAGGCTTTCAGATATAATTAACGTGAGACGTTTCTGGGAAGCGTAATGAGATTTGTTTTTGCGAAGGAAAATGAAAGGGGGAAAGTTGGAAAGCAAAATTGGAAGAACTGTACAGCCTCTATTCTATCCGTGCCATGAGCACGACTGTTGTTACGGAAAGTTATGGCTGATGCAAGCTTTGTTTGCGGTGTAGTTGCCGTCCTCTGGGAAAAACTAAAAGATACACCCTGTGTGAGGCCGCGACCACGTATTTTGAACTGTTTAAAAAAGAGTGTTAATTATACGCACCAACGTCCGTAACAGTACGAAAACTGCATTTCCCTGTATCAGGATTAAGCGATTGGTCTTTGTAACTGACATGGTCTATGGTGTCTGAAAGGAAAGAACTGAACGTTTATACGTAATCCAACCGTATATGAACGTCAGTTTATAAATGGCAAAATGTGGTAATGTCCGATTTTCTTGACGACCAGTTCTCGTAAAAACTTCAGTCTATTACACTTCCAAGAGGCAAGAAATAGACGGATTGCTGTTATTGAGCTTAACTTATCTAACTGAGGCATCAATGTGGTTTGGTCTGAGAAACACGTCTGTGAGGATGCTGTAAGTATGCACCTTTATCCAGGTAACAATTCCAAGTATTCTTTGTCTGTTAAATTACTTTCATTCCCCTTCTGAGAGAGTATTGTGAATTCTGATGGACGCGAGGAGACACCTGGCGGAACCTTGTGAAAGCCTGTCTTCTGTATGCACCCTGTGTTTAAATTACACTTATCTGAGATAGTAATTCATTCCCTGTGATGGGGCGGATGTCCCTGTCTGTTCCTGAGAACCAGGAGCGACTTTGACATTTTCTTGGTAATTCGACCAACATCCCTCACATGCAGAATATGTAGGCACCGCTTCCAGTGACAATGCTGTGACCGGCGCAGTGCTGTGCTTTGAGGATTGTGAGTGGCAGGTCTTGTGTGTGTGTTTGTATGTATGTATGTATGTATGTATGTATGTATGTATGTATGTATGTATGTATGTATGTATTTATATATGTATGTATGCATGTATGTAATGTATGTATATATGTATGTATGTATGTATATATGTGTGTATGTATGCATGTATGTATGTAATGTATATATTTATGTATGTATGTAAGCACCCTTATGTATGTATGTATTTATGTATGTGTGTGTGTATGTATGTATATGTGTATGTATGTATGTATATATTTATGTATGTGTGTGTATGTATGTATATATGCATGTATGTATGTAATGTATATATTTATGTATGTATGTATATATGTATGTATGTAATGTATATATTTATGTATGTATGTATGTATGTAAGCACCCTTATGTATGTATGTATTTATGTATGTATGAACGTATGTATGTATATGTGTATGTATGTATGTATGTATATATTTGTGTATGTATGTAACCCTATGTATGTATGTGTGTGTATGTATGTATGTATGTATGAATTTATGTATTATGTGTGTATGTATGTATATGTGAATGTATGTATGTATATATTTATGTATGTATGTGTGCATGTATGTATATGTGCATGTATGTATGTAATGTATATATTTATGTATGTATGTATGTATGTAAGCACCCTTATGTATGTATGTATGTATGTCTACTAAGCTCTGTTCATGTCTTTCTGTATAGGCCTATATATATGTGTATATCTATATGTGTATGTTTATGTATATATATATATATCCATTCATCCGTCCCTCCATTCATCCATCCAATGTCTGTCTATATGACCATCTATCCGCCCGCCCGAAACCCTACACTCCACTTACCAATATTTGTGTGCTGTGTGGAAGTGTACAAAGTCACATGGTTGGGTCTTATGCTAATATTAAAGAAAATACCAACAAACGCACAATATAATAATTTAAACGTTTTTGCGATTAAATCACAGACGCATTAAATTTAATAACCTTACATTTTAATATGCGTATTTGTTGGTATTTCCTTGAATTTAAAAATTTGTGCGCGGATGTGCAGACTATGACTCTTATGTTGTTTAACGGCGCTATTTCAGCTGTTGAGTTGCAGGCCTCTGGTATGGGAAGTTCGTCATTGCTGTTGAGTGATAAAGTTTTTTAAGGATTCGATTTTAACCCACATAAGATAGTAGCCCGGCCCCAATGGAAAGACGGGAAACTATATAAGAAACCTTCGGCTAAGACAGCTTGCAAGCCGTCGGATATTCGAATATAAGAGGGTCGGTAAGAAAATTAGTTTACCGTGCATGTACTGTCATTTCGGGTTCTGTAGTTTTATCTCTGCTAAGAACAGTTCGTGTTTAATTGTACAGCTGTCCCATAATTTTGCCGCGTAGTCTGCTCCATAATTAAGACATTTGGCCTATCGTGGAAAGAACTTTTTTATGCGTGATTTTGGGCTTCCACCACGGTGTAAATGAGATCTGCGCTTCTCTATTCCCTGCCGATATCAGTCCGCGGCTTGAGTTATCCATCGTGGCACAACTGTTTACAACTGGACGTCACCTTTAGACTTGTTGCCGCCAAGTACTTGCTTCACCGTTCGATACAGATGCCAATCGCTGTGTAAGGCATGTCCTGATTCAATCAGAATCAGTGTATAGGTTCTTTAGGTATAAAATCACGTTCCAGAATAATAAAAACTAACTAGATGCCACTTGATATTTTATTGTACGTCTTATAGCCTCAACATGTTTCAAGCATTACTCTCCCCATCATCAGGAGCTCGCGACTATGATGTTTACCATATTTGTCGTGTCGTTCTTGGTTTGCTGTAGGTTGGAGGTTGGCTCCTGATGATGGGCATAATAATTCTTGAAACATGTTGAGCCTATAGGAAGTACAATCTAGTTGGTTTTTTGATTCTGCAGCTATCACAATGATGCACGGTCCAATAACCATTACAATCACGTTCCATGTGGGCTGATTTTCTAACCGACCTCTGAGGTCTGTACCTTTGTGCTGCTGCACCACTCTCTTCGATATGTATATATATATCGCTACGGGCTGGACGGTCCGCGGATTGAATCCCGGTGGGGGCGATTTTCCGCACCCGTCCAGACCGGCCCCGAGGCCCACCCAGCCTCCTATACAATGGAGACCGGGTCTTTCCCGGGGGTAAAGCGGTCGGAGCGCGGCGTTGATCACCCACCGCATCTAGCGCTGAAGTTAAAGAAAGAGTAGAGCTATACCTCTACTCCCCCTCTGGGCGTTCGTGGCCTGTTCTAGGGTGAATATTACATTTACCTTTACCTTTATGTGTGTGTGTGTGTGTGTAAAGACAGGTTCCGCTCCAAATGGCTACGGTACTTTATGCATGTATTAGCGGCTTGTCTGTGGATGATATGAAAGGGATGAACGGCCGCGTCTAGACGTTACACTGAACATCAGATTGTAATCAGTTCGCAACATGTTGGACTGTTTACATGAGTAGACAGCCGCTAGATTTTTCGTCAGCACTGGAATGCAACGTCCTTGTTTCTTTTGTGTTGATACCAACAAAGACGAGTCTGGTCTGGGCCTGGGCATGCGAATAGCTTGAACAAAATGTTACCTGGAAACAATAGTGTTCAGTTCCGGCTCAGTAACTGTTAATTGTTCAAGAAATTCCGATGGTTAATTGGTTAGTCAGTCACTGGGATACTTGGTTGCTCAGTCACTTGGTCAAGTAGTCTCTTAATAAGTCATTAAGCCAGTTAGATTTTTAGTCACTTAGGTGACCCATCACCAAGTTAGCAAGGTGTGACACATGAGGTTCTCGCGTTAGTGACTGCAAACATTGATTTGTACTGAGCCGTGAGGCCTTGTCTATCGCTTTGTAGATGGGTTCCAAACTTTCGAATGAATTTGGGTAGCTATCTACAGATATTCTGCCGGTCCGAGTAGCCGCGCGGTCTAAGGCGTAGATCTGCGGCCGCTTGCGTGAGGAGATCGTGGGTTCGAATCCCACCGGTGGCGTGGATGTTTGTCTGTTGTAAGTGTTGTGTGTTGTCAGGTAGGGGTCCCGGCGACGAGCTGATCACTCGCCCAGAGGAGTCCTACCGACTGTGGTGCATCGTTGTGTGTGATCAAGAAACCTCAAGAATGAGGTGACCATGGCCCGCGTTGGGCCGCAGCGCCACGGGGGGGGGGGGGTGGGGGAGAATCTGCAAATATGCACGACGTTACGCTCTGAAAAGAAGAACTCTTTAACGACTAGTCGTTTAATTCGATTCCGAAACTATCTCCCTAGACACGTCACAGCGTTACGACCCAGGTGGCCTTAATGGTTTAATACCGTTATGACCAGGAATACATTTTAATGCGTTCTGTGCAGAGAGTTTAAACAGGGGCATTATACCGAAGTATTGTCCTTTTTTGTTGTTATTTTATCGGAGTGTCGCACTGCGTCAACATGCACAGTAATCCTGCAGTGAGATGGAATAGATTAAGTTAGATTTTTATGGGAGAGATTATTTTGATGTTGTTAATATTTCACGAAATACAAGGGAAAACAATTTGTGACTATTTACAATGCCATATATGTCGTGTGATTAGTTTGCAAAAATTTACTTGCTAGTATAAAGAAGTAACATCACTTTGGGTGTTAAATATCGCTTATCTTGTATGAAGTATGTGTCCTTCAGCTGAAGCAAATGTCACCAGTTTTGTCGTGCAGTATATCCATACACCAGTTAAGTACATTTACTTTACGTGTATCCTGTTTTCGTTTGAATTTGTAAAAATTACTGTCGTGAGGCATATTTCAAGTAATATTCCACAAGATAAATTTTATTTATAGACTGCAATGTATATTTCTTATTTATTATTAGTGTGGAATTGTAGTTCAAAGCTTAGCATAGTGAAATAGCTTTTGAAAATTCCACGTAAAATGTTGACCAGTTGCTTCTGTAGGTACGGCTGTCACATGTAAACCTCATGTGGACCCTTTCTTGTACATTGTAACCCGTGAGGAACAATTTGATAAGACAGTGTCTCTGAATATGCAGGTTAAGAACTTGTAAAGATCCGGAAAAACGGCGTTATATCATGAAGATAAGGACAATGGTCTTTAAACACCAGGACTAGGATCGTGGCCCGAGGACCCTTGTGGTTCTGTGCGCCACTTTTGGGGGATTCCGTAACTGTATTTACATTATAATTAAATTGATGAAAATGTTTGATTATTTTTCATAGATTTTTATTTTTCGCCCCGCCTTTTTTTCTTCATCGGCGCTGGGTTTGTTTTCAATGCGAATCACCGGCAATATTTTTTCCCCCGTAAATATGTGTAAAATATTATTTTTGTAAATAGGAGTTTATGTTTTATAAATTATTATTTCATTTTTGCAACTAATAGTTATTTTCACTATGGAGGTGCTGCGCAAAAACTCACGTTCAGTTACAAGTTTTACACATATATTAACGGTTTGTAACGAATTGGTTTATAACTTCCTCTTTCGGGGCGAGGAATCTCTGCTCTTCTATTCCCTGCTATTTGATTGGTGTTTATTTTAATTGTATCCTTTACTGACATTTGATACGCGTAAAACTTTGGAAAGAAGGACATTTTGGTCTGGTTTAACACAATTTAGATATTAGAATATGAATTTACAAGTAAATATGCTATTATTCTGTGTTTCCTTCTCGCAATAAGTTCCTTATTCTGTGACGCTTCGGCCCGTGTACGGATCATGACCTCCCCGATCTCCTTTCTTCAGTCTTTTCTCCTACATGCTGCCACCTTCCCGTTCCGCATCCTGCAGTACGTTTGGTCAACCGGGATGTATGGACAGTCACATGACTGTCATGTGACCATCCAATTATGTGTATACAAATGCTGTTTTTTTTGCTGCATATGGTAGTGCTACTATCCTAACTGCCTGAGATTTCCACTTGGTTTCCGTACCAACGAACTACAAATTTACTGACAGACAAACCAACAAATAAGCCATACCGTGATTAAATTAATTATACAGTGATGCCTGAACTTCGGCTGTGTACTCGAGCGATCCTAAAATATTTGTGATAAAGTCAACGTACGTAATTGTCTCGTATCGGGCTGCCTGCGTGCGTGCAGTATACAGCTCGAATGGTTCGTAATGTAATTGCATTCTACATTATTTATAAGTTTTACTTTACCATGTCAGGTTGCTGAAACGTTAATTTTCTGTAGTATATTCTTATAATGAAAGCCAACGAGATGCACCGTTACTCCAGTTTATTTGATAAAGTGCTCTACATGTTTCGGACATACCCACTGTCCATCATCAGGAGTATCTCAACACTGTGTACACGCAATAAGTATTTTTCATTCTAGTTCAGTTGGCGTCTGATAGCAGACGCCAACAGAACTAGAATGACAAATACTTATTGCGTGTACACAGTGTTGAGATACTCCTGATGATGGAGAGTGGACCTGTCCGAAACATGTAGAGCAACTTATCAAATAACTTTGAGTAATAGTGCATTTCGTTGGCTTTCGTTATAAGAATATATCACGATGCACGGTCCTCTGAATGTCACATTTGCTGTGGTATTTCATATAGGAAAACAGTACATCCTTGTATATTATTCTATAACAAGTGTGAAAGTTAAAGTGTCACTCTTTACTTAATTAAGCACCACGGTTTGAAAAGTATGGGGGCATGAGGTACAGCTCCACGCACTCTGAATCTCAGCACCGGTTTCAGGTAAGCTGCAGCTGCTTTACTCCTGCTGAAAGAATCTCTGGAGGCTGGGTGGGCCCCAGAACCGGTCTCCAGGATTTGGAGATTTCTGTCGTCCGTATCGGGAATCAAACGCTTCTCCCTTCGCCCAGTCCATAGCTGTAGCAGTTGTACGGTTTATTAAATGACGCTATCGGTATATTGGGCTGATCCCAGTAGCCACGCGGCCTAAGGCTTGGGTCGTCTGTCGCACGCAGCTGGGATTGCGGGTTCGAGTCCCACTGGGGGCATGGATATCTGTCTCTTGTGATTGTTGTGTGTCGTCCGATAGACGTCTCTGCGTCAGGCTGGTCACTCGAACAGAGGAGTCCTACCGAGTGTGGTGTGTCTGAGTATGATCGTGAAGCCTCAGTAATGAAGAGGACCTGGTCCACTAGGAGCTGTTGCGCCATGGAAAAGAACAAAATCAGCCTCGGGCTATTCCATTGATGAGGTTGTTAGGAATTATGTGGAATGATTGTGGTCAGATCGCGGTATTGTCTTAGAAATTGCGTGGCGGGGCTGAAGATAAACACGAAGAACCTCAGAATATATATATTGTTTTCGAACGAGATTCAAACCTGAGACCTCCCGACCACAAAGCTGAGGTATTAAATACTGCACTGACCTGCTGTGTCCTGTTGGTGGTAACGGACATGTTACGAATTATGAACTAACTTGTGTACAGCAGGGCTTGCAGTCAACTAAAACATTCAGATGCTAGTGTGTTTACCTGTCAGAAATGACAGCCTGGCAAATAAGGTGCAGTATACCGTCTTGTCGAGATTTGTCTCCTTCATTCTGTCTGGCAGTTGCATGTCTAGTTTTATCAGCAGCTCGTCAAGCTTTTGACTGCTTTCCACTCCTGCAAGCTTTTATTTCTGCCTTACCTTCTGATATTGGCAAGCAAGCTGGCTGTCCGTCTACTCAACCTCTGTTTCTGATTCTGGTTAAACGTCTTTTTCACTGTTTCATCAGCATCTAGTGAGCAGACTGCTTTGTAGTAGGCTTTTTGTGCTTAATTCCTCTTCTTACATTTTAATGTAGTCGGTTTACTGACTAGGCGACGGGCTGGGCGATCCGATTTTCGAATCCGGCAGGGGCAAAAAATGTAACTCTTCCTCTGGGATCATTCTGGCTTTCTACCAATTGGTACTTGAGTTCAGTCCCGGAGATAAAGCCCCGAGGGCGTGATGTTAACCATTAGGGCCGAGGCTAAGAATGAGTGGAGCTAAACCTCTGGTCCCCTATACGCTTTCATGATGTTGACAGCGACAACTTTACCCTTCTACCCTTAATCCCCCCCCCCCCCAAGTGTGTTATTTAAAGCTGCTGTCAAATGTTAGTTTTATATAGCATCAGGGATGGATATGTGGGTATGGAGCATTGGTGAAATGATACTGACAGGGTGGAAACCGAAGTATCTCGAGAAGAACCTGTCGCAGTGCCATTTTGTCCAACATAAATCCCACAAGGACTAGCCCGTGATGGAACTCGGCCCTTCGCGGTGGGAGGCCAGCGACTAACTGCCCGAGTCACAGCGCGGCAATTACGTGAAACCGTACCGATACTATTGGTCTGATATTTTGTTTCATCATTTAATTTGTTGGAAGTCTGCTTGTGAAACTAACCTCACATTTATACATTAAATTGGACGGATACTTTAACATAGATTTGTTTGGGGAGAACAGTGATAAGAGAAGTAGTGTTTTGTGGTAGCTGTGAAACTTGTTCAGCGTATTATTTAACTGAGGCATTAAGGTTGTGTAAATCTGATGTTTACTGGACCGTGCATCATTGTGACAGCTGACGAATAAAAAACCAACTAGTTGTCACTTATGTTTATTGGACCGTGCATCATCTTTATAGTTGCGTAAAGAGAAAAACCAACTTGATGCCACTTATTTTATTATTTAATACTCATTCAGTGCTCAACATGTTTCGGCCGTTAATACGACCATCTTCAGGAGTCTGCGACTAACTGGTTGTTATTTCATGGGTGGTATCTGGTTTGGTGTGTGTTGGCGTTCCG
>Ga0123355_10021609_pt1 | contig 10302 bp, 6 predicted proteins | sample TergutEmb28metaG_3_FD_89872 | JGI IMG/M metagenome (GOLD analysis project Ga0123355, IMG submission 89872) | Embiratermes neotenicus P1 segment gut microbial communities from Petit-Saut dam, French Guiana - Emb289 P1 | ecosystem: Host-associated > Arthropoda: Insects > Digestive system > Gut ... | reverse complement strand
GTAATGAATTCACAATACACACAGAAAATAACATTCAGATGAGAATCTGACCAACCGCAAAGCACAGATATAATGTCAGAAATTGTACAGCAGGCAAAGTTTTTGCACAAACACAACAAAGTGGTATATTTACAGCATTAATTTAGCACTTTGGTCCAATACTGTGATGGACATACTTGAAAGAAACAGGGCTACGAAGTCGCATAAAGACAGACACTTGAAATTAAATATAGCTGTACAAAAGGAAGGATGTTGGTAAAGCAAATCGTTTGCAGGCCTGGAGAGGCCCTGAGGATTCCAGAAAGTTGGGGCTCCAAGATTTCAAGACAATTGGCACATGAAGGTAGTAAGGTTGTTAGACCTAGGCACCGGCCGCCTTTACCACAAGAAATATTCCTGGTACTCATTTCTTTTAGGTGCTTAGTCAACCTCAGGGTCACAATGTGGCCGGAAGGATTCTGTCATTGAAAAAATCCAATGAAGCCATCGGAATCGAACACCAGATCTTCAGGCTTGTAGAGCAGTGCCTCATTCAACTGGGCCACCGCGTTTCCCGTGTAAAAGCGAAGGCAGAAAATATTTCTGTAACCGAGGTTCTAAGTTCTCACGGCGCTCAAAATTTAGATTACGTTCTTTTCAGTCACGACACCGTGCAGTCTGGGCAGTGACGACTAGAGAGGCGGCTGACCTACTTTCTGTGATACTGTAAAGCACAAAGTTTTACTCAACAATGCACTGTATAAAGAGTCAGTCTCAACTCAAAGGAAACCCGCTTTATGTCCATTAGGACAGCCAGTTAATGCTGTGTGGCTAAATCTTATGTGTATCTCCGCACTGATAGGAAACACACATATACAGCCTGTGAGGAAAATAAAGAGCTTCTCAAAGTCAATGGAAGCGGTAGACATAAAGTCCTACTTTCTTGTAAATATCATAAGTAAAAGTGGGAAAATTAACGGAAGGAAGAAGGAAATGTGTGTGTGTATGTGTGTGTGTGTGTGGGGGGGGGGCAGTAAGATTGGATTCAAAGGGACTTTATTAAGTTTTCTACAAAACTTCCAAACAATCCTTTCGAATTTTGAGTCGGGTGGAATTCTAAGAATTTTGCGAAGACAGACATAATAGCCACACATCATGGACAACTTTTCTCGGTTTTTTTTAATTTTTTTATGTTACTTTTGTACATAAAAAACCTTTCAACCCCCGTTTAAGATCGCAAGCTGAGTAACGTTCCAAAACTGCTGTCCGTATGTCTTAAGGTACTTGAATCCATAGTTTAAGGGACCATTGTATGTAAATTCAGCAGCATTCCATCAGAAACAGCACGTACGCGCCTACAGGCCACTAGTGCGTATAAGATTCTCGAAGAAAAAAGCAAGGCAAAACATTCACGTCAATATTTTGCTCGTTTTCAAATTGCTTCACCGAAGAGCACGTATGTATTCATTAAGGATTCGACTAACTTCTTCATATTATTCAGAAAATTTATTGCGAGGTTCCACAGCTTCAGTGGCGCCCACAACCAGCTCCACCCTAATTGGAATTACTAGTATTGAGAACAAGATATGAGTGTCTACACACACACACACACACACACACACACACACCTCTATTAGAGAAAAAAGCTATGAACAAATTAATATTATCCAGCTTTAATTACCTGCTACAATTTATGATTTCTCACCGCCCCGTCCTAACGCTTGGTATAAAAGACAACACATTAAAATAAATTAAAATAGAAAGGGTATCGGTCATAACCTCAGTGACAAGTAAAAGTGATTGTGAATTATTTTTCCAGTCCAATGGAAGGAAGCTAGCCAAGAAGCTACTCCTATTGGCGTTTATAGCCTCTAAACAAAATAACATAAAAATATACGAGTGTTATAATTTATTACCTAAAACATAGTGGCGGGTCACCACTTCGTGTTCCTAATGAAATACCGATGCCGGTGAGTCAATAAAATGTACTCGCTAAAGAGAGCTCTTTAATACGCATAATGAAAGGTACGTAAGAAGAACGGATACTTATGAAAAGATGCAGAGTCCCACTTACGTGATAAATACCGTCGGAGAAATCGTTGCTGTTTAAAAATTTATGCATTCAAATTAAATATGTTCCCATCTGAAACGATTCCCAAAAACGCCGTAATTGCATATGGGGGTTAAATTGTAGTTTTCGAAACAGATATAAATATTACATTTCTTCACTGTGCGTAGCTCGTGACTTGATATGAATAAAATTATGTAACGGAAACTTGTAATCCTGCACTTCACAGTTCTAGCTGCACAATATAAAAAATCTGATCTCTTGTTAAGACCTAATTGTAGAAGGACAAATAAAATAAATGGGTCTTAAAAGAAACATAGACTGCTCAGTCTATTCGTCTGGCTCAACATGTTAAACTTCCGCTTTCACAAGAAGGGAATTTCACGATTATCCGTAAATGTGGGAATATCAGTTTCTCAAGAAGGCATCTCCTCTGCGGAGTTCACCACCATTTCTGCAAAACTTAATAATCATCGTCGCTGAACCCGCCCGTTCCTCCACTTCACAGAAAGGTTTTCCTTAATTACTACCTTTCCTGTTACACACGGCCTTCAGGGTACACAAATAACAGCGTAAAATACAGACATTTCGATAGCTGATATTCTCACTGCAGAGGCTGTAAATATTAGTGTTTGCTGGCATGTGACGCGACGTATTTGGCAGGAATATACCATCGTTTCGGAAAAAATATTTATCTCCATCTTCAGAGTGATGGTGGTAGCAGGTTCCTCAGAAATGTTGGTAAATTACCACCAGACTAGACTGCACCATACCCCAGAAGATGGTAGTCGTAACAGGAGAACACCATTGGTCAGAGCACATTTTAAATGAAAATGTACCCCTCCCGAAGTAACTAAGGAAAATATGTCTACAATCCCACATTTGTGTCTCACTTGTAGTTTATAAGCTTGGATTTTTTATTTTTTTATTTACATAGCGGCGTGGAATTCGACCCTTATTATGACCATCATTACGTGCAGGTCGAGGCAAGGGTGGCAGGTGGGAATTCTAAATTATATAAAAATAAAAGCTAACAACTTCGGATGCTAGGAGTTACTAAACCGTACTAATAATGACTAACTGTACTTAAAAAGTAAATGGAATCCCGTGGTGCTAATTGGGTTACGGAAGTTAACGAGTCTGAAATTTATCACATTGTATCTCAGCCACATAATCTGACCTTCCCTCTCTAGGGAGACCGTTATGCCCTGAGGCCATGTGTGGATATCTCATTCATATAATTTTGTTTCTTATTTAAATATGTGTTTCTTTGAGCCGTTTTAAGATATGGCTGCAAATTGTAATTATTCATACGTAACTGCATCTACTACTAGGACTAGCAATTCACATTTGTGTATCCCCAGATTCATTCACTGTGGTAGTGAGGTCTGAGTACGTAATCATTTACTCATAAGATGATTAAAAAGGGATTTTACCATATATGATTAAACACCTAAAATACCAACAACCCTCCAGAGAAGTTCACCCCGGTGGACATTATTAGAAATCCAGTAATGACGACAAATGTTTGCGGGGGTTAAAGTAAATTAAACTTCTGGGCAGAAGACACTACTCGTCAGGAATCTTAAAAAGCCATTTAATTTGGGTAATTCTGTGGCACAATGAGGGCAGAAATTTGTGCATACATGTGCACGTAATACCCTGTAACCATGTAATGTTGTACATAAGTTCTGGCATCTGTGACGAAGGACTACCTTTCCACCGCCATTAGATCCTGTCCATTTCAGCCCAGCTTTCCTTCTAATCAATTACTTGGTCAAACCTCCGAAACATATGACATGTTCTAAATAATGTGCCTTAAAATTAAATAACGCAAGATTTTGTCTAGTGGTATTAATGGAGGCAAATCGCAAAAAAACATTTCTGATGAAAAATAATTTGAATGCTATCAGAACAAAGTTCCAAGTGCATAGCCATGCTTTGTAACAGCATTGCATTCTTTCAGTATCTGACGGAAAATGAACTGTTATGTACGGTATAAATATTTGACTGCGTGATCTTAAGGTATCAGAATTTAGTTTATGGAGCAGGAAGAAGAGACAGACAATGTTAGGCTACGGATACGACACGCCGTAACGAAGCTTTTTACAAGTGTGCCGCGTTTTATTCTCCTTAGCTAAAACAAGAAGGACGAGTTTAAATGCCAAATATTCTTGTTTAAACGGCTAAAGAGAGATTATTGACGTCAGACTTGCGCCCCGAAAAATATTCCATTAATTAGCACAGCCTATCTTCTAAACCATAATAAATACAATACTATAACCGTGTAAGTAGTAATATTTAGCTTTGTTCGACTTAATGTTGTAAATTAGCTAACATAACAAGCGTAAGTTGATATTTTTGTAAAATTAAAAATAAAGAACTTTACTGCACAATTTTAAGAAGTTTTTATCACACATTCAAGAAATTTCCCGTCATTTGGAAAAAGAAGATCCTTCGCCACTGTAAACAGAGTGGATGGCGGACCCCTTCATGGTTTAGTAGAATCTTCCTCCTGTCTTCATAGCCCACGTTCTTTTTATCCGCTTTAATAGCACACTCAACTACGCCCAGGGTTCAAGTCCTATTTGTATCGTGTTTTTCTTTAATTTCTCGTTCCCGATGCGTGCCAGATGGCCCAGTCACATGAATCTCTTTTCAGATTTATCAGCCTTTTTTCTTCCTGTTGTGTGTGAGACAAAGACACTGATGTAGGAAAATGATGCGTCAGCTCAACACGTGAAAACGTTTTACCCTGATATTAAAAGCTTGATGCTGAATAGAAGGTGCGAAGAGGAGGAAAATTTGAGCCTTCGTCGGCCATGAAGGACAGCCACAACACTGAGTGACTGTGCTGGACATCCCCCTCTACCAGGCACTTGGAAACAGAAAAGGACTTAAGGCAAAAGAAAAATCACATGACGGAATAAAATACTCATCTCACGCCCAGCGCATACAAACGAGTCTGGGCCTAAACCTGCCAATGAACTGAAGACACCAACTTACAGAACAAGTTCCCAGTGCTTTTATTGTCACAGTTACAAAACTCTTATTGGGAGTAACTGGGATAGTGTTCCTACAACGCAGAATGCAATCAGGACTAAATGAAGAAATCTTTTGAAAATTATTACATGAAATTATGAGACAATTCTTACAGAAAAATGTATCATTCCGTCAATCTCTTTTTCATCAGAATCCACTCCTAATATTTAGAGTAGAAGTTTCGACACGTGTGCAGTTTATTTTCAAGGTCTACACAGGATTTACGATGAGCGCTGATAGACTACCAGCTTCGTTACAGCGTATGTTTTACAATAAAGTTTCAGAAAGGGTATTTCTTGCTTGAAACTTAAATTACTGCAGAATACCAGAAAGTAAGTGCACGGAATTTACAATGGTCCATAATAGCTTATAAATTCAAAAGGGCTGCAGAAATCAAGAAAAATTCATGTTACGACGTCAAAATAAGTATGATGAAGGTAAAGGAAGCGATTAATTTTATCGGAGTCTTTCATGTATTGAGGAAACAGCGGATCAATCGAAGTAAAATTAATTTATTCCGTAAAAAAAAAAGTAACTCGCAAAGAGCTCCCCTGGCGTCGTCGGAAACAGAGGGACGTTAAGACACTGTCCTTAAAAAAACCAAAACAACGTATGGCGATTCCTGGTGTTATTCCATGGGGCTTCCACGCGATGTCGAACAAATTGCTGAGCAGGTATTCGGAGTGTTTAAAGTTGCCTGCTAACAGATTTAAACGAAATGCGCGAAAATGCCTAAGGTTTACAACATGTTCTTTACTCACAAAATATCTGTCGGTATTAATTCATTTACGAGCACAACTGCAACCACAAAACGCTCGTACCAACCAACCAACCGTGGAAAGTTTGCTTGCTCAGTGTCCCCGTACTTCCTCCGAATCTGTCGTTGTACTGCCAGGAATAGATTTCGTTTCAAGTACGCTTAACAAACAAAACGCCTTTTATGGTGCTGACGTGATTTTGCGGTACTAAAAATTGTACCTATGCCTCAAAGACAGAGTGTGCAAAAGACTGCAACAAAAGCACCGAATTAAAACTTATTGAGTTGATCTTACCAATTGGTTCTTGTACATACTCGTAGGACAGACACACCTTAAACATGCTCCTAATAATAGAAGATTCCATCAGTGAAGATTATTTATTCACAAGTTGTGTACCTTTCTATGCTTAAGCAAAAACTTTCTCGTATACATAATACATGTAAGAGAGGTAAAATAAACACACGAGTAACATTGAGGCGTGTTCTCGTAACCATTCTTGCCGTATAAAAGCAATAATTATTTCATATTCTGAGGGTGGATGTTGATAGACTTAATTATCCAGCATGCAATGTGCATGCGCCGTAAACTATTGTCATCTGTGGCCTGTCTGACTCTACAACAATTCTGTCCACATTATCTCATAACTGCACGATTTTCGGAAAAGTTTTTGAACATAAAATAAGTTTTTTTTTATGTTTTATTAGCCTGCGTTTAATAAACACCAACTTGATACACTATTTATCCTCAGTTTATTTCGTCAATCAACTTCTACATGTTTCGGTCATATTTGTAGCCCATCATCCGGAGGTATACTGTATATATACGGCAGTTGGTACGTGTTGTGCTTCTCAGTTGACTGTCTGATGGCCCGTTTGAAGTTCCATCTCAACCCGGCCACAGCTGTTGTGTATATATACAGTATACCTCCTACAAATATGCCCGAAACATGTAGAAGTTGACTAACGAAATAAACTGAGGATAAATAGTGCATCAAGTTGGTTTTTCTTACACAGATAAAACATGTGTTTTGTTTTTCTCTACAACTTTTGCCTGCAACCTTCCTCATTCTAAGAAGAACTGAGCAAGATATTATATATACTATATCTATATAAAAAAAACAACGAATGAACTTTGTTAAAGTGTATTTTTATCCCAAATTGATACAGCTGATATATTTATCAGTTCCGTTACAGGCCTGGATTGGCCTAGAGGGTTCCAGGAAGTTATGGTTCCCAGATTACATGACAACGGCACAGGATGGTGGTAAGTTTGTCAGCCCTACGCACCGGCCGTCATTACTCCCAGGAAATGCTCCTGGTACTCATTTCTGTTAGACGCTGAGTCGACCCCAGAGCCATAGTGCAATCGGAAGGATAATATAAATGAAAAATTCCAATGACACCAGCTGGGATCGAACCAGCGACCTTCCGATTTGTAGCATAGCACTTTAACCACTGTGCCACCGCGGTCTCCCACCCACACACACACACACACACACATATATATATATATATATATATATTACAATTTAATGCATGGATATGGATCATATTAAATATTATTGTACATGTGCATAGCTCTTCGGGTAGAGTGCCCATTACTCTTGTCAGAATTTAATGAAAAGTTACATTTTCTTAGCGGATTTTTGAAAAATACTCATTTATCAAATTTCACGAAAGTCCGTCCAGTGGGAGCCACGTTGTTCCGTGCGGATGGAAAAACAGAAGAATGGGCGGGCGGACGGACAGGCAGACAGACATGATGAAGCTAGTAGCCGCTTTTGGCGATTTTGCGAAGGCACCTTAAGAAAGGGTAATCCATGCAAAACATCGTATATATTTACCTACTGTTTATATGCAAAATACAAAAATAATAAAACGCAAGCACTGAATACAACGCCATAAAGTTGGGACGGGTGTAACGAAAATTAAAGCCATTGAAAACAGTGACATCACCAACTTGAACTAAGCGCAAAGATAATTTTAAAATTTGATCATAACCACGCAAACGCATTAAAATTTGGTAACTGATACTGCCAACAGGCATTTTTCCCACTCCCTTGAATCTCCTCTCAAATTCTGCTCTTCGGTATTTGCATTGTGTTCTCGCTAGACTACTCGGTAGAGAGAAGATAGAAAACAATAACTTATCGGAGCCCTTATTGAACCACACAAAAAAATGGACCTGACAACACACTCTCATTTCAGACTAGAAAGAAAACCAGGTTAAAAAGAGCAACATAAAAAGAACTAGGCCTTGGATATACAAAACACACCATCACCAGCATTTCCGTTCCTCTTTAAACTGACTGGTATAATAATTGCTAATTTCCGCACCTCCCTTTCAAATGCGTTATCAAGACAGCTCTTCAGAATAACCTCAATATTCTTGGTCCCAAGTTATTATTTTTTGTTTGTCGCCATATCATTTTCTTTCTCCCTTTAGGGAGCTTATGTTGATTACGATATGGACTCGCAACAATCCAGCCAAGCAAAATTACAAAACTTTTTTAAATTAAATTCTTAGCCTTCGTTATTGGAACGAGTGAAATGGGAAACCGGAAATGAGTCCACAATAAAATTTCATAAAACTGAGTAAGCCTATTTTTTTCCCCGATTTCTGAATAACAAATATTTTAAGTGCGTTGGAGCTGTCAAGTCTTTGAGGCTATCACCATATACTTACTTACTTACTTATTTACTTACTCCATGGTGCAGAGTCCTTCTTGAAAAGCTAACCGGTTTGCAGCTAGTCTAGAAATTCCCCGCATTTCACGGAACCCGAAGGTTCATTACCGCACTCACAAGCGTCCGCCACCTGTCTCTATCCTGGGCCAACCCTATCCAGTCCATATACCAACATCCCACCTCCTGGAGATCCATCCTAATATTATCCACCCATCTACGCCTAGGTCTCTCCAGTGGTTTCCTTCCCTCCGGTTTCCCCAGCAAGACCCTATACACCCCTCTCTCCTCACCCATACACGCCACAGGCCCAGCCCATCTCACTCTTCTCGATTTTATCAGGATATCACCGTATATGAGAGGAAACTATTAAACATGGTTTTAAAGTAAATACAATACGTAGTAAGAGTGCGGAATTGATATAATTAGCTCATGATATGTTCCACTGGCAGACTCTTTAAGCACTCGGTTTCCAAAGGAGAGATGGTAATATTTTGACCCGGTGAGCAACTATCGACATTCCTTGAAGAAGTTTAGTTGAAGCACTTACTTATTTTTAGTCATGTGTTCAGCCGATGGCCTACCGACACGTCCGTCTATTTATCCTTCCTTAATTTTTCCGGTTGCTAGAAGCACTATGACACTCATAGGATAAGCAAGCGTAACGAAGTAAGCTCCTTCCTTCTGCCAGCCAACCGCGTGAACGTGCACAAAAATTTGTTTGTCTTATCCAAACATAAAATTCCTTTTGTGTTTGCACGTGTATTAGGCGTGAATATGGCTAGCAAACTCTTACAAATATGTCATCGGATATAATATAAGTTCTGTTTAAAAAAAAAAAGTTAAATTATACCTCTCCAAGCCGCAAAGGCATATGGGGGAAGAGAGTTATTGCTCCACTCATTCCTTACCTCAGCGCTAGATTGGAGTGGTCAAAGCCAAACCCCGCCGCTTTACCTCTGTACCCACTGAATAAGAAGGTGGATCAGTCTGGTCTAGACGTTTTTGCAATACAGCACATTCTTTACCCAGACAGGATTGAAGACCTAGACCATCCAGCCCGTAACCTAGTGGCTATACGCACTACACTTTCCCAGCTCCCTGTTACTGGCGTAAATACATACTTAAATATCTGTCATTATTTTGACATGTTACTATATCGAGTTCCTTGAAATCAAAGAATTTTAAAACCTAACACCAGAGCACATGAGAGTTCTCAGAAGCTAAGAGCCATTTAGTTAGTCCACAAAATCCAGTATTTTATGAAACCCGCATTCTGATCAACGTGTTCCCTGTTCTGAGGCAAATTAATACATGTTAGGCACACCAACCCTGTTTAATGGTTCCTACAAGCGGTCTGTTTCCTTAAGGTTTTCCAGCCAAAACTCGGTGGACATCTCAGTTTTCGTGCTACATTTACCATCAGCCTGACCCTCCTTACTTGATTCGTATTGCTGGGCTCAAGAAATTTTTTCGTCTTAAGAACTGTGGCATTTAATGTCTTGAAAAATCTTAAATAAGCTAATACTTACTTACTCCATGGTGCAGAGTCCTTCTTGAGAAGCTAACTGGTTTGCAGCTAGTCAACAAATTCCCCGCATTTCACGGAACCAGAAGTTTCATTACCGCACTCACAAGCGTCCACCACCTGTCTCTATCCTGGGTCAGCCCACTCCAGTCCATATACCCACATCCCACCTCCTGGAGATCCATCCTAATATTATCCACCCATCTACGCCTAGGTCTCCCCAGTAGTCTCCTTCCCTCCGCT
>Ga0123355_10021608_pt1 | contig 10303 bp, 6 predicted proteins | sample TergutEmb28metaG_3_FD_89872 | JGI IMG/M metagenome (GOLD analysis project Ga0123355, IMG submission 89872) | Embiratermes neotenicus P1 segment gut microbial communities from Petit-Saut dam, French Guiana - Emb289 P1 | ecosystem: Host-associated > Arthropoda: Insects > Digestive system > Gut ... | reverse complement strand
CTGACGATTTGCGCTTCGAGCAGCATGAATCCGGCGCCCAGGAACATGAAGTGGAGATCGATGCGGCCGCCTTCTCCGGCGGTCTGGCGCAGGAACCATCCGAAGATGATGAGGACGGCGATGGAGACCAGAATCACGCTGATGGGCAGTCCAGGTGCGTGCTGATAGAAATAGGGCCAGTCGTCGGTGGTGAGGCGCGCGTTCTCGATGGGTATGTTGCCATGTGTTGCCAGATAGGCGGCGAGTGCCGGCTCGGAGACTGCCTTGGCAAGACGCTCGCGCGATCCGGCGACGAAGAAGCGGCCGGAGGTGTCGTAGCCGCCGATATCAGTCTGAAATTGGATGGGGTCTTGACCGAATGTGTCGTGCATCAGCTGGAAGAGGCGGCCGGCGATCCAGGGAGTGTCCACCTGAAACTTCACAATGAAAAGCCCGTCGGGCGAAAGCAACTGTTTGGCGCGCTCGAGCGCTTCGCCCGTGTAAACGTAGTTGTCGATGCGAATGTTGGTGAAGTGCGAGGTGGTGGTGTGGGAATCGAGCAGCGAGAAAACGATCAGATCGAAGTGATCGTGGCTGTTTTCGATGTAGCTGCGGGCATCGTCGACGGTGACGTGCACGCGTGGAGACTGGTAGGGATGCTCGAAATGCAAATCGCGGCCGAGTTTGAGTATGAGGGGATCGATTTCGACGGCCTCGACGCGCCCCGCCCCGTTGCGCAGCGCGGCCGCGACGTCGTTACCCATGCCTGATCCCAGCACCAGCACCGATGGCGGTGAGGGATAAAAGCGGTAGGGCATATTGTAGGAGTTTTGATCGAGGGGATGGCGCTGGAACGTCGCCCCATGCGATTGAACAAATTCGGGCGAGAGATTGACGATTGTCTGGTAAAGCGAGTCGTTGGTGGTGAGAGAGTAGGCCTCGAGGTTCCCGTTGTTGAAAACGGGGCGAACGGACAGCTTCTGGTAGGGCGACCAGTAGGTCTTCGCGTGGCGGTGATCAGGAATGGCGAGCAGACACACGCACACCAGGAACACGGTTGCCAGCGCATTCCGCACCCCGGCGTTGCGCCAAAAAATGAGTACCGAAACGACTCCCGCCACCACAAACCACAACCACGGCGGTTGATGAAGGAAGCAAAGGAGTGTGAAGCCGGCGATGCCAGCGAGGCTGGCCAGGACGTTCACGCTGTACGCCGCAACTCCGTTTGGAGCATTTTCGAGATACCACCCGACCAGCTGCCCGAAAGGAATGAACATGGTGGCGATGGCGGCGAACAGCGGAACCACAAAACTCAAGGCGAGCAGTATGCCGGTCCAACTGGTGGGCATGGCGGGTACTCCCCACACATGGACTTCGACGCTCGCCCCGAGCAAGTGCGGAAGCGCCTCAATGCTGCGTCGAAGAGGAGAAAGCGGCGTCTTCAGGATCACGGTCAACAGCAGAAGGGGCGCGATCAGGGCCATGAGTTGTACGCGGCGACGACAGAGATAGGCGCCGAGACCGAAGCCAAGAAAGCACGCCACCAGGACGAAATTCTTGAAGTAGGCAAAGATCCGGATTTCCGAGGAAACCCAGCGGATCACGAGCATCTCCACAAACAGGCTGAGCAAGCTGATGAGAATGAGCTGGCGGTAGCTGAAGCCGCCCAGTTGATCGGGTGGAATCTCCAAGCGACCACGGGTGGCAGATGGCGATTTAATCCGGCGGAACAGACGGTACACCAGGAAGATCGCCAGCGTGGAAATCAAAACGAGAAGAAGGAGCGAGTCGAATAGTCCAATCGTTTCCATGAAATGGGGCAGGATCTCTAACCTTCGGTCAATAAACTGCAAACGAAAGCGCCACCGGAGTGGCGCTGGGGCTACTCGCAAAAGTGTCGCTAGCTGGCGCGGCTCTTGAGAACTTCGATGGCTTTGTTCAGCTGGTCGTCGACCTGGTTCTTTGGCTTGGCCTCTTCTTCCGCCGGAGCGGCTGTATCATCACCGTCATCGGGGCTGACGAGGTCGTCGATCGCGTCAGCCACCATAACGTTGGGAGTGACGGCGGCGTCCTGGATGGCTTTGCCACTGGGTGAATAATATTTGGCGACGGAGAGAATCACCGCGCCTCCGTCCGGCAGGTCCAGCGTTTTCTGGATCGAACCGTCGCCGAAAGTCTTGTCGCCGACCACGTCGCCGCGGGCGTTTTCGAGAATCGCGGCTGCGACGATCTCGGCCGGTCCGGAGGTGCCGCGGTTAACCAGCACAGCGACCGGCAAGGTCGTGATGGCCTTCGCGGGATCGGCGTTGAAGGCCTCGCGCGGGAACTTCTGTCCTTGCAAATACGTGATGGTGCCGTGGTTCAGGAACAGGTTCGCGACCGCGACGCCCTCGCTCTCGTCTCCCGCAGCGCAGTAGCGCAGGTCGAGCAGAATTTTCTTCGCGCCCGATTTTTCGAGCGACTTGATCTTGGACGCGATTTCCTGGGCCTTGCCCTTGCTCAAGGCGTCGACCTTCACGTAGCCGATGCCATCATCCATCATTTTTTCGGTGACCGGAGGAATGTTCACGAGGTCGCGTGTGATCTCTATCTTCTGCGGCTCGGCGCGGCGGGCGCGGACTACCTCGACGTTGAGGATTGATCCCGGCGGTCCCGAGACCAGATTGCGAATCTCGGGAAGAGAGAGTTCGTGCGTGCTCTGGCCTTCGATCGATTCGAAGATATCGGTGGACTCAATGCCGGCTTTCTCAGCAGGAGAACCAGGCAGCACGGCTACAACGGCAGCGTAGCCGAATCTCTTCGAGATGACTGCGCCGATGTCGCCTTTGCCTTCCGCCTTGTGGGCCTTGAATGCCTTGTAGGCATCGGGGGAAAGATAGCTGGAGTTGGAGTCGAGCGACTCGAGAAGTCCATGCAGCGCGCCATCGGTCACCTTGGGAATGTTGGGTTCTTCGACGTACTCGGTGCGCACACGCGAGAGCACTTCGCTATACACCTGCAACTGACGGTAGGAACCGTCGCTCGAGGAGGCATGCACCCCACCCATGGAACCGACGACGACGAAAAGCAATACGGCAAAGGAGGTGACAAGGATCGCTGCTTTGATTTTCATGGACATCCGTTGTGATCTTTTCTGGAAGGCGGTACTTCCCGTGAACTAGCTTTCATTATAGCTCTAGATGCAATCCATCCATCGCTAGCTGCTCGATTTGAGCCTCTTCGGTAACTCGGACCGGCTGCGCCCTGAGTTGGACGGGCCGACGACGGTTTGGTCACCCCTCGAATCGCTTGCACACGGCCGCAGGCTACAGGAAACAAACCACTTACTACACTGAAAATTGAGGGTCCGCTCGTTCGCCAACCGAGACCGGGCACGTCCCTCACCGAGGGCGGAGGGCTGGTCGGAAAGCAGAGTCCGCCGCTGTTCAGAACGGGTATGACCGCGAGGACATGTACGGCTGTGCGCGGTAGGCTAGAATCGGGGATTTCCGGAAGCCGGTTGGCGGATGCCGGCCCCCTTTTTATGGCCCTCGAGGAACACAATTACTGGCTGACCACGGCTGAGTTTCCGGCTACCGACCGTTCCGGGAAGCTCGACGATGTGGTCGATGTTGCGGTGATCGGGGCCGGGTTTACCGGGCTTTCTGCCGCCTGCACTTTGGCGAAACGCGGCGCCAAAGTCGCTGTGCTCGAGAGCCACAGCATCGGGTGGGGGGCCAGTTCGCGCAATGGGGGCATGGTCCTGACCGGGTTGAAGCTGGGGGTCAACAAGCTGATTGCCATGTACGGCCGCGAGCGTACGCAGCGCATGTATGCGACCTCGCTGGCGACGATTGACTGTGTCGAGCAGATTGTGCGCAAGGAAGGGATCGAGTGCGACTTCTCGCGCTCTGGACATCTGGAAGTGGCCTGCAAGCAAAGGCACTTCGACGATTACGAGCGGCAGGCGGAGATCATCGAGGTCAACTTCAACCACAAGCTGCGGGTGGTGCCGAGGAGCGAGTTGCACGGGGAGATTGGTTCTGCCGTTTACTACGGAGGAATGGTGGATGAGATCAGTGCGGGGTGCAATCCAGCGCGCTATGTTGCGGGCCTGGCACGATGTGCGATGAAGGCTGGCGCCAAGATTTTCGAGCATGCCCGCGTCGATGCGATCGAGCGCGATTCCCGCCAGGGGGAAGCGGGATGGAAGATTGCCACTTCACGGGGACCGATTTGGGCCCATGAAGTCTTCGTCGGTACAAGCGGCTATACCGGCGGCGCGACTCCGGCGCTGCGGAACAAGATTGTCCCCATTGGCTCGTTCATTATCACGACCGAAGTGCTGCCCAAAACCTTGGCCGAGGAGCTCAGTCCGCGGAACCGGATGATCTACGATTCGAAGAATTACCTGTACTACTACCGGCTCACGCCGGACCGGCGGATGCTGTTTGGCGGGCGGGCGGCGTTTTTTCCTGAGAATGACCAGACGGTGCGGCGGAGTGCTGACATACTGCGGCGGGGGATGATTGCCGTGTATCCGCAACTGGCCGACGCGCGCGTCGAATATGTGTGGGGAGGCACGCTCGACTTTGCTTTTGACATCATGCCGCACGCCGGGCAGATGGAGGGGATGTACTACGCAGTCGGGTACGCGGGGCATGGCGTGGCCATGGCGACATTTCAGGGGCAAAAGATCGCCGAGATGATGGCCGGCGATCAGCCGGAGAATCCCTTTGTGGGGATTTCGTTTCCGGGAGCGCCGCTGGGGCTCTACAACGGGAAGCCCTGGTTCTTGCCGCTGGCGGGGGCGTGGTACAAGCTGCTGGATTGGGTATGCTAACTAACCAGTCATTGCGGATCGCCGATCCACCCCATAAACAGAATGGCCTTCGTCGAATGGTCGCAGATCACGGTAACGAAGGGACGATCCACAATCATCTCAAATCGCTTCGGTGGCCTCGCATACTTGGCGGAAGCGCAGAAGGTAACCGCAATCGTTGCCGCGGCGGCCTCCGTTCCCTCCTCGTTGACTTCGGCCACTGCGCGGTGCACGACTCTATCAAGCCACACCGGTGGCTGAACGGTTCGCACCTGGTCAAATTCGGCGCGGTGCGGATCGAAGGCGCGCTCCATGCCCAGAGCCTTCAGCGCAGGCTTCAATTCGGTGTCGTAATCGACGCGGAAGCGGGGCAGACAGATCGTTCCCGGCATGGATCGCAACTTCGCCAACCAGGACTCCCAAATACCGGAGGCGAGGCTCAGCCGGAATCGGGGAACATCAGCATCTGCGGCTGGCAACACGACGTACGCCGACATATTGCCGTTGTAAGGAAGGGCGGCGAGCTGCACATGCTTGTCCTCGTAATAGCGGTAAGTTCCGCTCTGCATCATCGTCGGCACTTGCTTGACCGCTCCTGACGCAGCATGAAATGGTCGGTCTCTAGTCAGAACTTTCTCGAAAGGGGTCAACCAGCGGCTCCTGAAATAGACCGCATTGAGGGCAAGGAGAGCTGTGAGTGACGAGAGCTGGCTGACAATCAGGGGTATCTTCCCTCTCGTCTTGGCGGCGACCCATGCGTTGATGGTTCGAACGGCCTCGGGTCTTGAAAAGTCAAGGCTGCTCAACTCCGCGTCATAGAGGGCGAGAAGTTGGGTCTGTAGGGCGGCGCCAACCTGCGCGTGCCCGGCCAAGAACAGGGCGTTGGCGAGCGAAAGCTCGGCGCCGGTACGCTCGCTGAATGTCGATTTCAATGAGGAAATTTCACGTTCAATTCCGACGTGATCCATACCTGCGATTTCGAGAGCGCTGGCCATGGACTGTCGGGTCTCACCGGAGGCCAGCTCGCGAACGAGCGCAAGGCAGAGCATCACGCTGGGCGGTGAGATGAAGACATTGGCGGCGTCGTCTGCGCGCAAGAGTTCGCGTAAGAGCCGGAATGCAAATCGGGTACGAGGCGAGGATGAAGACTCGACGGTTTCGCCGTTCAGCAGGGCGGCGGAATTTCCAGAAAACGGCCACACCATAGAAGCCTCCGTTCCACCCTCACGGACCGCACCTCAGCATATTCCTCCGGCGGCAGATTGAATAGGGCTCAGGCGCTGCGGGGTTGGCGCCGGGGCAGATCGAGAACAGCGTATACGGCGGGACCGAGGACCAGCGCAATCGCGCCGCCGACGAGGCCGAAACGGTCGCTGCCCAACAGTGCGACGAGCGCCATCACGACCGGCGCGGCCACGGCATAAAGCAATCCCCAGCGGCCACCGGGCACGAGGAACGTTCGCTTCAGGTCGGGCCGTTCGCGGCGCAGCTTCCATCCGGAGAGGACCGTGAGCACGGTTGTCGACGAGCGCAGCCAGACGTAAATGGAAATCAACTGGGTCAGGCTCTGCCAGGAGAGCAGGCTGTAGATTGCCGCTGACACGACGATTGCCAGCCACGGCGTTCCGAAACGCGGATGGCGGCGGGTTAGAACATTCGGCAGGTATCCGTCTTCGGCCATGGCGAAAGGCATGCGGGTTGTGGCCAGGATCGTGCTATTGAGCAGCGCGACGTTACATACGGCCGCTGCTACCGTCATTCCGGCGCCGAGCCAGGGGCCGCCGATGATTCTGGCGGCGTCGGAGAAAAATCCTGTGTGCCACTCGCTCCAGTGACCGGCCGATCCCAGACCGGCGATGGTCGGCAGGAAATATACGGTGATCGACATGGGAACGACCCATGCGAGCGCCCGGGGATAGAGGCGCTGCGGCTCTTCGACTTCTTCTGCCAGCGTCGAGAGTTGCTCGTAGCCCGAGTAGAGCCACAATCCGATCGCCAGACCCACACCAAAAATTTTGACCTTCGCCTGATGCGGCACGACCCACGGGGTGAACGGGTTGTAGTGCCAGTGCATCAGCCCCATCACGACCATGGTCATGACCGGCACCAACACGAAAATTTCGAGAGCGGTGGCGACCTGTCCGACCATCTGAATGCCGCGCACGTTGACCCAGGTGAGCAGGGCAATCAGCAGGAATGAAATCAAGTAGTGCTGCCACCATGTCATGTGGGGAAACGGGTATTTCAGATAGTCGGCAAACAGGACGGCGTAAACGCCGCCGAGACAGAACGAGGCGGTCCAGTTCCACCACCCGGCGAGGAATCCCCAGAAATCGCCGAAGGCGGCCCGGGTCCAGCGATAGAAGCCGCCCTCGACCGGCATGGCCGTGGTCAACTCGGCCGAGACGAGCGAGACGGGAATCGACCAGAACAACGGCAGAATGAGGAGGTAGAGAAGAGTAATGCCGGGGCCGGAAGTGGTAATCATGTCCTCCTGCCCGAACGGACCACCGGTGGTGTAAGAGAACATGACGAAGACGAGGTAGAAGAGGCCCGCCTTGGGAAGGGCCGAGGGCTTGGGAGGCGTTGAGGCGTCGGTCGTGGTCAATGAGGCTTTCGTGGAGAGAATTGTAGAAATGGTGAAGGATTTTTGGCAAAACGGGGCTATGGGACCAGGCTGCCACTGACTGCCCCTTCAAGCTCCAGCAGCTTGCGCTTCGTCTCGAGGCCGCCGCCATAACCGCACAGGGTGCCGTCGGAGGCGATGACGCGATGGCAGGGGACGACGATCGCGACCGGGTTGCGGTTGTTGGCCATGCCCACGGCTCGAAATCCTCGGGGACGGCCAACGGCGCGGGCGATGTCGGCGTAGGTGCGGGTCTCGCCGTAGGGAATGGCCAGAAGTGCGCGCCAGCAAGCGAGCTGAAATTCGGTCCCGCGGAGATCGAGGGGGAAACTGAATTCGCGGCGCTGGCCGGAAAAATATTGCGCGAGTTCGCGGATGTAGATCGACGCCGCGTTGGCCGATTCCTCAAACCGGACAGCGTCGCTTTCCACCCGCGGATCTCGTGGGTTGGGGCGAATAGTCGGCTGGTGGGGGAGGCGTTTATCAAACTCAAGGGCGACGAGTCCCATTTTGGACGCGGCCAGGAACAGCGGGCCGACGGGCGACATAACTATTGTGGAATGAAGTATTTCCATAAGAACCACGCTTGGGCGTCACTCTCCGGGGCACGCTTTTCACCATAGCACGAGCGCATCGCAACCTGCCGCGATTTCCAGCCCCAGTTGACAGAATCGGCCCTATGGCCCACAGTAGTGTGCTGCATCCTGCTTGGGGACGGTTCGGATTGAAAAAAGGCCTGCTTATTATCGCGGTTGCTCTGGCATCGGTACTGGTGGCCACTCTGGTACGGGCCGCCGGGGATTGGCGCACCATCGGACAGACTGAGGCTGGCGACACGGTGTCGGTGAGTTCCGTCCGGGTGCTGAAGAACAACCAGCGGGTGGCGCTCGTCCGGGTCGAATACAAGGAACCCCAAGCCCTGCCGCAAGGCGGTCCGTTCGTCGAAATGCGCGCCCGAGTGCGCTTCAATTGCGCCAACGGAGCCGCCGCTCCTACCACCGAGTGGTTGTACACTCGCGATCGCAGCGGACGGTTTGTGGTAAGCAAGAAAGCGAAGCACGATGAACTGTTCGGCAAGGCTTCCGAGGGCGGGTTTGCTGATCTGGTCAGCAAGAACGTTTGCGAGCAGAAGTAAACACAAAGGTCAAATCCGACATCTTTCCCGGGCTGAGATTCTGAACCTGGTGTGAGGAGTCTGCTCTCGCCGGCAGCCTCGATACGGCCGCGGAGACCCTCCACGCCCGCTTCGCTCTCGCGGCGGAATGACAAGAATGACAAAGAGCATGAGCTCTGTCAGCCGACGGTAGCTAACGGCTGGGTCTGCTCGCCAGGGCAAACGCCACGTAAACTCCGCCTGACTTCGACTTCGGGTCTTTGCCCCCGCCGGCGGCGATGACCACGAATTGCTGTCCATTGAGCTGATAGGTAATCGGAGTGGCGTTTCCAGCAAAGGGCAGCGTTGTCTCCCAGAGCCGTTCGCCGCTGGATTTGTCGAAGACGCGAAATTTCTTGTCGTAGTTGCTGGCGCCGATGAATATCAAACCTCCCGCGGTGACCAGCGGGCCGCCGTAGTTTTCTGTGCCGGTGTCCTTGAGTCCTTTTGCCGCCAGCTCGGGGTACTCGCCCAGCGCAATCTTCCACACGTATTCGCCGGTGTTGAGATTGATGGCACTCAGCGTGCCCCACGGCGGCACGACGGCGGGATATCCATCTGGATCGTAGAAGCGGTGGTAGCCGGTGAAGTGGTACTTCATCGCCGGCAAGGGAGGGCCGGAGCTCACCACTTCCTTTTTCTCATCCACTCCGCCGCTCATTACAAACGACAGCAGGGCCGACATCTGATCGTCGTTCAGGTTGGAGAAGCCCGGCATACGTCCTTTGCCGTTTCTGATGGTGCTGGCGATATCGGATCCAGTCATGCGCTGGACGATTCCGGTCAGCGACGGAATGGCCGGCGGCGATCCCGCCATTTTCTCGCCATGGCAAACGGCGCACTGATTCATGTACAGCGCCCTGGAACTGTTCTCTTCGGAGTTCTCGGCGAGGGCGCCCGTCCAAGGCAGGTCGTTGGCGTTGACGTAGAGAATGCCGGTCTCGGGATCGACGGCCGGCCCGCCCCATTCCGCTCCGCCGTCGAAGCCGGGGAAAATGACCGTGTCTTTACCTAGACTGAATGGGATGAACTGGCCCTCGCTCAGAAATGTGTGGAACTTGTCGAGTGCCCACTGACGAACCTCAGGCGTGCGGTCGCTCAGCATATTCTCAGTGAGTAACTGGCGCGCGAACGGGGCTGGCCTTGTGGGTAAACACTGCTGCTCGGCTGCTACCTCGCCGGGAACAGTGCTGGGCGGGTAGTTCCGGCACTCGATCGGAAACAGCGGGGTGCCGTTGGTGCGGTCGAACAGGAAGACGAATCCCTGTTTTGTGGTTTGCGCTACGGCTTCGACCCTCTTGCCGTCGCGATCTACCGACAATAGCACCGGCGGAGCGGGGAAGTCGCGGTCCCACAGATCGTGATGCACCCCTTGAAAATGCCAGATCCGCTCGCCGGTCTCAGCGTTCAGGGCGAGCAGGCAGTTGGCGAACAGATCATCGCCGACGCGGTCGGTGCCGTAGAAATCAAAAGCTGCGGAGCCGGTGGGAACGTAGACGATTCCGCGCTTGGTATCGACGGTCATGCCGGCCCAGTTGTTGGCCGCGCCGCTCGTCTTCCAGGCATCCTTCGGCCAGGTGTCGTAGCCGAATTCTGCGGGATGGGGAATGGTGTGGAACGTCCAGCGCAGCTTGCCGCTGCGCACGTCGTAGGCGCGAACATCGCCAGGCGAGGCGGGCAAAGTTTCGGACTCGCGGCCGCCGACAATCATCAGGTCTTTGTAGATCACGGCCGGGCTGGTCAT
>Ga0123355_10021607_pt1 | contig 10303 bp, 8 predicted proteins | sample TergutEmb28metaG_3_FD_89872 | JGI IMG/M metagenome (GOLD analysis project Ga0123355, IMG submission 89872) | Embiratermes neotenicus P1 segment gut microbial communities from Petit-Saut dam, French Guiana - Emb289 P1 | ecosystem: Host-associated > Arthropoda: Insects > Digestive system > Gut ... | reverse complement strand
CCGTTGGGCTTTCCCCTCGGGCTAAGTCGGTTGTTTTACATCGCATTATAGGAGCGATGGCTTCCTTTGGAAGCACATATAAAGCGCAAGAACGTGCGCACGACAGGATGTGTTTTATATGAATTTCATGAGAAGGGCAATGACAAGTATTAAGAGAAGACCTGGAAAGACGTTGATTTTATTGCTGTTGGTGTTTATTTTAGGGTCAGTTATTTCGGGAGCGATTTCTGTAACAGGTGCAATTACGAATACAGAGGCCAATCTAAGGCGAGGTATGCGCCCGATTGTGTCATTTGATATGGATGAAGAAGCACTTATGCGAGAAATGGAAATGGGCGGAGAGGGGCAAATAGAGTTAATGACACCAGAGATGGTGCGTCAAATTGGTGCTTTGTCTTATGTAGCCGCCTATGATTATTCAATCTTTTACGAGTTTTGGATTGATGAATTAGTGGAATATCGTGGAAATATTGGTGGCGAGAATGTTGTGGCTGATCATGAGGGACAAGAAATATTAGGTGGTTGGTTTACTTTACGTGGAACATCTATGGCAGAACCACTGGATATGCGAGAGGGGGTTATTGAATTAAACTCAGGAAATTTATTTTCTGATGCACAAATAGCACAAGTTACAAATGTGTTTCCTGTCCTCATTTCAACTGATGTTGCCGAGATTAATAACTTGATGATTGGTTCCACCTTTACCATTGAGCGGACATTTTATCGACCAATCATGGATGATGATTGGGATAGAGAGCGTACCGAGGAGGATATCTTCGCACAAATGACCCATGAGTTCGAAGTGGTTGGATTATTTGACCCTGTGCCACGTAGCGATATTAATATGAGTGATCCAGATCAAGAATGGCAAGAAAGGGACCGGATGCATCAACTTGCTAATCGAATCTATGTGCCAAATGTGTCGGCAGAAATTATTCAACGATTTGAAATCAATACAGAGCTTGCAATAGCAACTGAATATTGGGACGAGCCAGAACCCTCATTTGGTGAAAATCCTCAATTGATCCAAACAATTGTCATCCTAAATGATGCTGGGGATATTGAAGCTTTCAGAGAAGTGGCTGAAGCAATGTTACCTGATATGTGGTTTGTGACGGATTTATCCAATTCTTTTGCTGAAATTTCATCTTCAATGGAAATTTTACAAGACATTGCTGATTGGATTCTCACAGTATCAATTGGTGCAACGTTGCTAATATTAAGCTTACTCATTACTTTATTTCTCAAAGATCGTCGATACGAAATGGGCGTTTACCTTGCCCTTGGAGAGAAAAAATCAAAAATCATTTCACAGATCCTAATAGAAATTGTGACAACAGCTCTAATTGGGATTACCTTAGCTGTATTCACGGGTCATTTCGTCTCAAGTACCATGTCGCAAAATATGTTGCGTAATGAATTGATTGGAGAAAATCAAAATTGGAACATGGACAACAGCTTTACAGGTTTGAATGCTTTAGAGGGAATGGGATTTGATGAAAATTTAACAGTTGAAGAAATGATGGATGCCTTTGATGTGTCACTTGATATAAGGACGATAGGAATCTTCTATGCTGTGGGATTAGGTGCAGTCATGTTATCAACAGTAATGCCCGTTATCTATATTGTCGCATTGAAACCAAAAAAGGTCTTGATGTAAATGACTATTTAAATAGTTGCATAGTGTCGCTAAATGCTGTGAAATGAAATAGAATGCTATTCATTCCATAATTAATTCATAAAAATACCACAAATTTGCCACAAAATTGTCACTCTTTAGTCACAATAATGTGCTATAATAGTTGTTATGGAAGAAAATTCAGATAAAAGTTACACTCGTTCTAGATTGAAGATGTATAATCTGAACTGAGAAACCAAATAAAAGGAGGTGTATGCTAAGTGTACAACCTGCACTTCGTGTAGCTTTGCATTTAGTAACGCATATGAATTTCTTTAAAAGGGCAACAACAAGTATATTGAGAAGGCCAGGTAAATCAATTATTTTGCTATTACTTGTGTTTATTTTAGGATCAGTTATTGCAGGTGCGATCTCCATAGAAGGTGCTATTAGTAACACAAATGCAAATTTACGTCGCAACATGCAACCGATTGTATCCATTACTCCAGATTGGGAGGCATGGGGAAATCATCCAGATATGATAGCTTTCAGAGAAGAAACTGAAGACTGGACAGAAGAGGATTGGGAGGAATTTGACTGGGAAGCCCATTATGAGAGAATGCCATCTATAAGTCCGTTGATACCAGAGGATATTCGAGCCGTTGGTAATTTAGATCAGGTTAGATTTTTTGATTACATCGCAAGTACACAATTACGCACTTTGAATCTTAATCGCTATGAAGGAGGAGAAGAATTTTCATGGCAACCAGAGGATTGGGAAACAAGGCATTTTGATGTAAGTGGTACTTCTACTGAGGATATGGTTCAAATTGATACTGGTATTATTAACCTAGTTCAAGGACGTCAATTTGCAACACATGAACTTAATCCTGGTTCTGAAAGATCAGTTGCCATTGTTTCAAGGAATTTTGCTGACCATAACAACTTGTCAGAAGGCTCTATTTTCAGTTTATATCAGTTTGTTCATTTCCCTGATGATACGGGTGACACTTGGTGTTGGGGGCGAGATTGTTTTACAGAGGAGAGACTTTACGCTGAAATCGGAATGGAGTTTGAAATCATCGGGCTTTATGAGATACCAGAAAATCCAGATGCAGATTCAAATGAAGTCTGGGAAAGAGTGAATAGACTCAATATGATTTATGTACCAAATTGGACTGTTGAAGATATCAATAGAAGAACAACGATTGCCAGTATGACAGTTTGGGATGCCACTGATGTTGAGCCACCTGAGTGGATGTGGGTGCCTGATTTAGAAGATATGGAAGAACATCAAATGGAGGTACTTTCACTTTTCCTCTTAGAAGATCCAGAAGATATGGAGGACTTTAAGGAAGCGGCTATGTTGCTATTATCAAGTGAGTTTCTCCGATTTGAGGAAAGGTCGGGTGGATTTGAAAATATTTCTTCTTCAATGGAAACCATGCAAAGCATTGCAAACTGGATTTTGTATGTGTCAATTGGTGCCACATTGTTGATATTAAGCTTATTAATCACCTTATTTTTGCGCGATCGTCGTTATGAAATGGGTGTGTACCTTGCCCTTGGAGAGAAAAAAGGGAAAATTATTACTCAAATTCTAATGGAAGTTGTGGTAACTTCATTTGTAGCCATTAGCTTTTCTGTCTTAGTAGGTAACATCATTTCAGGTGCAGTTTCTCAAAACATGTTAAGAAATCAGCTGATTGCAGAAGCAAATGCGGATGATGATTCATGGGGGGGAGGTTGGTCATGGGATATCTTTGAACAAATTGGAATACCGAGCACTGATATGTCAATCGACGAGATGATGGACCAATTCGACGTGTCTATCAGTCTACAAACGATTGGGTTATTCTACGCAGTTGGGTTAGGTGCTGTAGTATTATCAACGATAGTACCTGTACTATATGTAGTTACTCTAAATCCGAAGAAGGTATTAATGTAACTTGGTCAAATTAAAGGAGGTGAATGTCAAGTATGTAATCTATACTAATGTGTAGCTTGCACTTGACAACGTATATGAATTTCTTCAAAAGAGCAACAACAAGTATATTAAGAAGACCAGGTAAATCAATTATTTTGTTATTACTTGTGTTTATTTTAGGATCAGTTATTGCAGGTGCAATTTCTGTGAGAGGTGCAATTAACAATACAGATGCAAATTTGCGTCGTCAAATGCGACCAATCGTTTCGGTTGCCTTTGATCATCAAGCGTGGGAGGATGAAATGGAGATTGATTGGAATGATCCTAACGTTGTCTGGACGAATCCACCACCTCTAACGGTATCACATGTCCGTGAAATAGCAGATCTATCTTACGTTGATTTTTATGATTATATGATGTTTGGATGGATTCAAAGCTTTGAATTTGAGCAGTATTGGGGTGATGAACACTCATGGATGGAAGATTGGGAACCGCATGGGTTTAGCTTAAGAGGTACTTCTAATACTGAACTGGTACAAATTGAACAAGAAATCTTTGATTTAGTCCAAGGACGTCAGTTTAATGATAGTGAGTTAGTACCAGGAGCACGTACTGCTGCTATTGTCTCAGAACAATTTGCTGAACTAAACAATTTAACAATAGGATCAACTCTTGAATTGTATAATATTATACGTCGTCCAAATGAAGATGAAATGATGGGAGGAATATGGGGACCAGAACTGTTTGCAGAAGAGAATATCTATACAAAAGTTACCATGGAGTTTGAAATCATTGGGATAGTTGAAATGCCAGAAGATCCAGATTCAGATCAACCTTGGACAAGAAGAGAAAACTTGAACACATTATATATTCCAAACTGGGCTATTGAAGATCTTGATGAAAGAACTTCAGCTGCATTTCAATCATCTTGGGAAGAAGTTGATTTTGAAAATCCTTGGACAATGCCTGAAGTTGACGTAGGAGAAGATGAAGAGCATGAAACATCAGTTACTCCACTCTTTGTACTAGATGACCCAGCTGATATCGATAATTTTAGAACAGCAGCGGAAGATATACTACCTGACTTCTATACGATTGAAGATTTATCAAGTACGTTTGATGATATTGCATCTTCAATGGAAACCATGCAAGGGATTGCTAATTGGATTTTATGGGTATCAATTGTTGCAACCCTTCTCATATTAAGTTTACTTATTACCTTATTTTTACGTGATCGACGTTATGAAATGGGTGTCTACCTAGCATTAGGTGAGAAAAAAGGAAAAATAGTATCGCAAATTTTAATGGAAGTTGTTGTGACATCATTCGTAGCCATTACGTTAGCGGTATTTACAGGGAATATCATTTCAGGTGTGATGTCGCGAAATATGTTAAGGGATGCACTTGTGGAGCAAGCGAATCAAGACGATGACCCATGGGGGTGGTCAGGTCAATGGAGCATATTTGATCAATTTGGTATTCCAACGACAAATATGTCAACAGATGAAATGATGGATGCATTCCAAATATCTCTTAGTGTTGAAACAGTCGGTTTATTTTACATAGTGGGATTAGGAGCAGTCGTGTTATCAACAATGGCGCCTGTATTATATGTGGTAACTCTAAATCCGAAGAAGGTATTAATGTAATTTATACGGCAATTATGTTCAAAGCGTCGTAAAAAAGATTTAAATTTGTCAAGTATTGTTTTAAATGTATTTAGTTGGGTTAAAATAAAAGTGTAAAAGGTGGTTAATGTCTATGGCAATTTTAGAAGTTGTAAATGTAGAGTATGGTTTTCAAGATGGTGAAAACAGGCGTGTGATTTTAGACAATATTAGCGCTGGATTTGAGAAAGGTAAATTCCATGCAATTTTAGGAGATTCAGGTTCTGGTAAGACGACTTTCTTATCTTTAATCAGTGCTTTGGACAAGCCACATGGTGGGCAGATTGTGTTTGAAGGTCAGGATATCAATAAGGAAATTGGTGCTGAGAAATACCGTCGTAATCATATTGGAATGGTATTCCAAGCGTATAACTTGATTCCTTTTATGACGGCAGTTGAAAATGTACGCGTTGCGATGAGTATTACTGAGAATGAGTTACCAGCTGATTCAGCAGCGGTTGCTTATAACTTACTTGATCATATTGGAATTACACGTGATAAAGCAGATCGAACGGTTAATAAGTTATCAGGGGGAGAGCAGCAGCGCGTTGCGATTGCTCGTGCCTTATCGACTAACGTAGATTTAATCCTAGCCGATGAGCCTACTGGAAACTTAAATGAAGAGATGGAAGCTGAAATTGTAAATATCTTGAAGAATCTTGCTCATGAGCATGATAAGTGTGTGATTGTCGTTACTCACTCAAAAGATATTGCAACACAAGCTGATGTGATCTTCAAACTAAAAGGAGGACAATTCTTAGATGAGTAAAAAAGGCGATTTTCTATCCGGATTCAGTGGAGGAAATGCACAAAAACCTTTAACTGAGCAGAATAGGGTGCCTGTTAAAGAATCTAATCCTGCTGAAGGAAATAAAACAGATGTAAGAAAAGATAAAGCTAATATAGCTGAGAATAAAAAATTAGCTGATAAAATTGTTGCAGAGGCAGAGAAAAAAGAAAATGCACTTAAGCCAAGATCTGCACCAACAGGACCAGCTACTCGTCCTGCACAAAGTTCGAGTGCGATTATTAAAGCACCTGAGCATGTTGTGACAAGAGATGATAAATTCCATAAGCGTAAAATGGTGAAGTATGGGATTATTGGGGGAGTTTCTATTGCTATTGTTGCTCTTGGCGTTTTCTTGTATATCATGATGACGCGGGTTGAAGTTCCAAGCTGGGAAAATCGAGCATTTGAGGGAACTGGTGGAGCGGACATGTGGGGAGTATTGAATAGTGTTACAGTTGAGCCGCGTCAAGAATATAGCCTTACAGTTGATGAAGGCTACATTATCGAGCAAAACCGCGAGCCTGGAAGTAGGATGCCACGAGGATCAGTTCTTATAGTAACAGTAAGTCAAGGACCAAATATGAGTGAAAGAATTGACTTACCTGAATTTGAACAAATGACACGAGCGCAAATTCGAACGTGGCAAACCGATTATCAAGTTAATGGAGTTACTTTTAATGAACAAAGTAGCTCTGAAGTTGAAGCAAACTATGTCATTGATGTAGAGTTCCCAGGAACAGTAGATCCGGAAAATTTCACACGAAATGATTCCGTAAGGATTACTGTCTCAACAGGGCCTGAAACAGTAACAATCGGGAATATGTTGGGTAACAATCGTGAGCAAATTAATGATTTTATTGAAGATAACCCGCAGATTACAGTTGAAACTGAATATGAAGCACATGAAGTAATCCCGCGAGGGACGGTCTTAAGACAAAGTCATGCACCTAATACAAGATTGGAAATTGGAGACACATTGACATTGACACTTTCGGGTGGAAATCCTGTTATAGTCCCTAACTTTGCTGATATACGACGAGTTGATGCTGAAGCAATGGCAGGCGGCGGTGGCAGTGGCGCGGATGGATTTGAGGGTGGGGGTGAAGCTGGAGCTGGAGACAGTGATGGTGGCGGTTTAAATGTAAATGTTCTGCGACGCTGGCACGGATCAATTCCATATGGAAGATTTGTATCTCAATCTGTAGAAGCAGGGGAAGAGATATTTGAAGCTGAAGTAGTGACCGTTATATATTCTAAAGGAATGCCATGGATTGAGAGAATGATAGATAATTATGCAAATACAATTGAACCGGCGATTGTTCTTATAAACGATAGCGGTTCATCAATTACTGTTAATATTAATTGGGTAGACTCTTGGCAGCCTCGTGGAAGGATTATTAGTCAATCACACTACAGTCAGCATGTAGCATTAAATCAGAATATTGTGTTCCAAGTAAGCCGTGGGAATAGACAACCACCTCCTGGTGCTGAACCTGATCTGGGTGGCGGTGGCGATCCTGGTGATGACGGTGGTTTTGAGTAATAGAATTTAGAATTAGCTGAAACAAAAGAAAAATATCGCTAGATTATAATCTATGCGATATTTTTCAAATTACCAGTTAAAAAAATTAAGGGATTAATTGCCTAGTTGAAGTGATACTCATTTAAAAATGATGAATTATTTGCTGAAATGAACAAATATTTAAAGTCTAGGCTTGCCCCAAGTTTTTTATTATGGTAAAATTAAAAAGGGGAAAAACATATTTCTAGGTGATGAAAGATGAATAATAAGAAAAAACTATCTGTGTTGGCTGCTATACTAAGTGGGTTTATGCTATTAATAAGCATCCTTACTTTGATTACAGGATTTCGAGTTTACAAGAAAACTTTCAAAGTAAAGCCGAACGAAATAACAAGACGCCGTATACATGAAAAAAGAATGAAGATGCTCGATGAGTTTGAACATCAGACATTCCTAATAGAAAGCAATCGAAATAAATATAATATTGAAACTCTGCATATCAAGTCGAAGATCGATAATCAAAAGCTTATTATTTTGGTGCATGGAATTAAAAGTAATTACTATGAACTTCTGCCTCTAGCCTTCCGTTATTTAAGGGATGGTTACAACGTAATGCTTTATAATCAGCGCCAATCGGGTCTGACAGGTGGTAACACTTCAACATTTGGTTTATATGAGAGATTCGATTTAGAAGAAGTCGCAACTGTGGCACGCCGTATTTATAAAGAGAGTAAGATTGGGGTGCACGGTTTTTCGATGGGCGCAGCGACTGCGATTATGCAGTCAGAGCTTAATGAGGCAAATAATTTAGTTGATTTTTATATATTAGATGCCCCATTCCATACAATGGCGAGTACGATTGAGCTTGCTGTTCGTCGTGGGGATGGAACAAAAATGCCCCCTTCATATGTTAAATTTTCAGGTGATACTTTCTTGCGTTTAAGGAAGAAAGTATCGTATAAGGATATTGCTCCGATTGATGCCATTCATCATTCAACACGCCCATTTTTAATCATCCATGGAGAAAAAGATGATGTTACCTGTCCAACTGGAAGCCGCCAGCTGTATGATGCTATTCATCATCATAAACGTCGTCTTGAAATAATACCTAAAGAAGCTCATTGCACAGCCCATTCTAGCAATGAAGATGGATATTTCGAACATGTGCATCAGTTTATTGCTGACTTTATCGAAATAGATTAGAGAAATTAGCCATCACTTCAACTGGTTTATTTCTCTTTTTAATTGATTGATTTCTGCGAATAGTGTATCGAAATCTTTTTGAAGAGCAGCTCCTTGTTCCTGTTGGAACACTTTAAGGTTGTAACTGTTGAGAATAACATCCTGTTCAATAACTGTCTGCATTGCGTCTGCGACATTTGAGACAAAGGCAAAGATAATCTTACCTTCTGTCGCGTTTAAGTCTTCTAGAATAAGAAGAGCAATGAGTGTTACAAAAATGAGATAAGCACGAGGTTCCATTATTCCTAAGAAGTAGATGAATCTTGAATCTGTAAATCCATACAGATAGGTGCGCTTTTCTGCCTTTCTCTTATAGGTGAAGCCTGAACCTAATCCACTTTTCATTTTATATGTGTAATCAGCTCCTGTTTCACCACCATCTTCGGTAATTAATGGTGATGTTGCATGTCTATTTGAAGTATTACTGCGATCTGCATAGTTAGGATTAATGAAAAAACTGCCCACTCCATTTTCATTTGTAATATTTTGCTTTAAATATGGTATATTAGTTGATTTAATCGATTTATTTTCATTTTGTTTATAAAAATTTAGCTTTTTCGCTTGCTTCCTGCTCTTATTTTTGGTAGAATCATAAAAAATAGAACTTTTAAGCCGCTTGTTTTTCACATGAATCAGCTCCTGGGGTGGATGTTGTTACCTTTATCATATGTGAAAAACCTAAAAATGGTGAAATGGGGGAACTTTTATGCAAATGAATGTAAGCGTTAAAGACTGGCAACATATGCAACAAATGGCAGCGATCGGCGAATTGACGATTGGGATTGTTCATGATCTTAAGAATCAGCTCGCTTGTATTGGAGCAAATATGAGTTTAATTGAATTATTGAATGAGCAGGCATCAGAAGTTAAGTACATAACAAATGTTAATCGACAAGTCGGTTATGCGAATGAGATGATTGAGTTAATGTTGCGTATGGGATCACGAGATGCCGATCATACAAATTTTGATCTGGCATTGTTAATGGATGATGTAGCAACTTTCTTTGAGCGTGTTACAGGTCACGGCATTACGATTAAGACGTATGTTGATGAGTCAGCTCATCTTATTTTGGGTTGCCAATCTTTAATTAGTAACAGCATCTTAAATCTTTGTGCCAATGCACGTGATGCGATCGGTGAGACTGGGATGATTGAAGTTAACCTAACCCGCGAACATGTAGATCAAGTTAAAAATGATATTTTAAATCAGAATATTAGTGGGGAATGTTCGGTTCTTATGGTGCGTGATACTGGCTGCGGTATTGAATCTGATAAAATGACTGCCATTTTTGAACCATTTTTCACGACAAAAGGAACATCATCCGCAAACACAGGAATGGGTCTAGCGAATGTAATCCATACTGCGCGTGAACATGGTGCAAGTATGACAGTAGAATCTGAACTAGGTGTTGGAACAACATTTAAGCTATATTTTAAGGCTGCTGCCTAAACCGATAATCTGCCTATCGCATACCTTATTATTAGGTGATGATATATGGGCATTTTATTTTTAATTTTACAGACATTTTTACTTGTT
>Ga0123355_10021606_pt1 | contig 10303 bp, 5 predicted proteins | sample TergutEmb28metaG_3_FD_89872 | JGI IMG/M metagenome (GOLD analysis project Ga0123355, IMG submission 89872) | Embiratermes neotenicus P1 segment gut microbial communities from Petit-Saut dam, French Guiana - Emb289 P1 | ecosystem: Host-associated > Arthropoda: Insects > Digestive system > Gut ... | reverse complement strand
CATTCGGTGCAGAATCTTTTGTCTTCTAGGTTGCTATCCAAAAATTTAAAGATCAAGATATATAGAACTGTAATTTTGCCTGTTGTTTTGTATGGGTGTGAAACTTGGTCGCTGACACTGCGGTAGGAAAGGAAGCTGAGGGTGTTTAAGAACAGAGTGTTGAGGAGAATATTTGGACCTAGGGGTGACGAGGTAACGGGGGAATGGAGGAGATTGCATAACGAGGAGCTAAATGATTTGCTCTCCTCACCCAGTATTGTGCGGGTGATAAAATCGAGAAGAATGAGATGTTTTGGGCATGTGGCGCGTATGGGAGAGGAGAGGGTGGTGTACAGGGTCTTGGTGGGGAAACCGGAGGGAAGGAGACCACTGGGGAGACCTAGGCGTAGATGGGCGGATAATATTAGAACGGATCTCCAGGAGGTGGGATGTGTTTATATGGACTGGATTGGGCTGGTCCAGGATAGAGACAGGTGGCGGAAGCTTGTGAGTGCGGTAATGAACCTTCGGGTTCCGTGAAATGCGAGGAGTTTCTTGACTAGCTGCAGACCAGTTAGCTTCTCAAGAAGGACTCTGCACTATGGATTAAGTAAGTATTAGATAACTGCAAAGCATCAGAAATTAAATATCATTATTTTTGCAAAACAGCTATAAATATGACTTTCCAAAGTGCTCTAATTTCTCAACAAAAGTTTAAAGAAGTTACGGTTCAAGAACAGCTACATTCGTTGTCAAAAGGGATTGCACCAGTCCCGTCTAAGGTGAAATAAACTCTGTGGGACCAAACAATAACCAGAGATATTCACAAAGTGTTTGCTTCTTTACAAAAAAGAAATTCCGCGGGCCATGATTTCTTTGACTAATGCAGAATAATAATTTTTTTTGTATAATTACCTCTGTCTAAGAAAACGAAACAGAATGCCAATAATATCAAGTATAATAAAGGCTTAAGGCATATCAGTCATTACAAAGAGTCCCCCGACAAGTCACAAAGTTACTGACTCTGACGATTCACACATTACAACACACATCCGATATCTTTAGTGGAAATTCATGATTGTAGACATTTAATTTTATATCCATTAGTTTTTTATTTATTACATATATATAAATGTTCCTGTCGCTAACGCAGTATTTGTCTGTTGCAGATAATGCAAGAGACGCTGTCCTTCTTCATGTTTCTGCTGCAAGTGAAGGATAAGAATGAAGAAACGAAACTGGTGCAATGAAGAAGAAGAAGTTGCAACGTACTTTAACACAAAGCGATACATGTGACTCTACTTTCTTATAATTTTATCCAATAGGGCATATAGCAGTTCACGATATATAACACACTACGCCACACACATTGATTGTATAATATTACAGACACATTTATTTGCTGTCAGAATATCAAATCAAAACTAAAACTGTCCTTGTCCATATTGTCACTCTCTTCTTTCATTCCTTAAAAGTATATAATTTCGGAATATTTTTTATATAAAAGCTTCTGTTTAATGATAATTCTACTAAAAATATGATATGAAGTTACAGACGATATCTATACACGAAACACAAGACGCTGATTATAAACATATGGATTTCTGACATGCATTTGAGTGAAATATAGGTGAAATTTGTAGCCCTATATAAATAGTAAAAACGGACAAAATTCTAAAGAAATGGTAATTGGAAATTCGTGGGGTAAAATCCTCTGTAATGTGAGAACAGTTAAGGTTAACTCTCCTGCTCTCCGAATGTAAATATATATCGAGACATATCGTTACCCCGTTATGTCTTAATCGATATCTGTTTTTATATTCAGAGCGAACACATTATTATTAACATCATACATTCATCTAACTTCTATGACATTTTGAGGTAACTCATTGTGTTTAATACATTCAGCCTCCTTACGTACCCAGTGTCATGCTGTGGATACATATCATAAGTATTGATTACCCTCCAGTAACTTAAACGTTGAACAAGCACTGACACACCGACTTATGTCCTATTTGGCTTCAAATCGGACTACTTCCCATTGATCTAATTAAAAATATTTTAGCGCGGAAAAGGGAGTGGCAAATGAAAGCAAACGTTTCGTTTACAAAAATCAGAAAAACAACGGTACATTAATAGAAACCCAGTCTCTTTTTAACACAATTGCTCTAGTTTCACAGTAAACACACATTCAATTAAATTTTCAACATAACATGAGCTAGGTACAAGAAAATTTACTCTTACTGTCATGTTGACAAAATATACGTGCACACTGACACGAACAAGAGTACGCCAACTGATAACAAGAGGTGATAACATGGGCTAACAGCAGATCACAAATATTTAAAAACGTCAGAAGAGGAAGAGTCTGCAAATATTCACCAAATATAAAAATGCCTCAAATGATTTGATTATAGCAAGTGGCCATGGAAAATCCAAACGAAACAACCACCTAAGATTAATACACACACATACTTTCATACATTATGACGTATGCCCTGTTTCAAATTACTAAAGAAGAACATTTCATCTGTACGTGCGATGTTTTATGATGCCTACTGTTGCTTATCCAAACAAGCAACAGGATTACATTCACGTTCAGTCCTGCTCGTGCATTGTAATACAGACCAAGACATTCCACCTCCAAGCATGCTTCAATTCTAAGTTTACATTGAAATACATTAGGTTACGAACTGTAAGTCATGAAATTGCACAGACGATGGAAGTAAAGCAACTTACCAAATTTTAACATGTTAATAAAAAATGTCGTGCTTTGAATGCAACATGCACGGTAACACACGAAACACGCGACAACATAAACAACTTGAAATATTATTTCATCGCAAGTATTTCATAATGAATAATGAAAGTTTTTTATTCATGATTAGAATCGAAGGAAAATATTTTTATATGGCTAAAAGAAATTTACTCACACTTCAAACGAATGTGAAACTACATGTATTTTACATTACTGGCCACGCGTTGCGTACTGATCGCTATGTGTATTGAAAGGGACTCCAAACACAGGAAATACATTTGGCCACCTATTACACTGTGTATATAAAAATCGTTTTTACATAAACACAAACACACGTCATTCGGGTCAACTGTGGTAACAAACTGCTAATTTTCACCTTATGAATTTTCACTAGATCATTATTAATTCCTCTCTCTTCACGTCCCAATAATTTTCTGTCTACTCCCAATTCAAATCTAATAATGTGGCCACCCCATTGAAGTAAGATACATGTGCTTAAACCTACAGACCACATAACTACAGTCAATAGAACTAGCATGACAAATACCTACTGCGTTTATGTAGTGTTGAGATACTCCTGATGATGGACAGTGAACCTGTCCGAAACATGTAGAGTAATTTATCAAATAAAGTTGAGAAATTGTGCATCTCGTTGGCTTCTATAGTAAGAATATATCACGATGCACGGCCCTCGGAATGTCAAACTTTTAGAAAAACTTACCACAGAAGAGCGCCTGGTGATGATGTCATGGCTGACCGGCTGCTAGCGTCTAATATGATGTGGCATGACGTAGTAAACGTACATGGTACGTTGTGAGTCTAAGATGGCAGCATATCTGTACTTTCAGCCACACTACACTATATTCCGAATTAATTTACATAGTCGTAATAAACCGTTCACGCTTATAACATACAGTTAATTCAGTTTTGTACAGAATGCATGCACGAATATCTGCACAACGCTTGTCCCACATTCTTTCCGACCACCACCACACCCCCACTAACCGAACTCAACCCAAGGCCAGCGGCAAAAAACCAACGTAGAAGCACACACACTGGAGGGGAGGAAGCACTACAGACGCCCGATAAGAAAGGACCATTAACTAATACAAAAAACGTTAATTGTTAATAATTAAAATAGACATGGACGTAACATTTAAACTGTTCTTTATAACCAAACACAACATAACCAGAACACTGTATCCACGGCTACATACACACTCACACAGTTATAAGAACGCTCCAAACATAACTGACACAAACACGCATATCGTTGCGTGAACTCAGTCACAAAACACAAAACCCCAGATTTGGGCAGTCCAGCGAGGACCCGAGTTCACAATTTTTCAAAAACCCCGGCACAAACACAAATTTAGAAGCAGAACCGCACAAGTCTGTAACTGCAGCAGGAGTCAAACAAAACTGAAAGCCCTAAAAGGAAGAACCGACCTATGAGTGGGGGTAAACCAGTAGTGACGACAGACAGCATCGAAACGTGATGGTCTTTGGGAAACAATGCTGCCAACATTACACATTTTTACTTCTGCTGTAGTTAGCTACACCCAGCATTTCAAATGTTTTTTGGACTTCAAAACTTTTGTTAAAAAAATTACATCCTCTAGTATTACTCTGACGAATTATTAACTTCACTCTACATATATATATATATATATATATATATATATAACATTTTATTTTTACCAACTTTGCAATTCTTGTCCCAAAACTATTCGTAGTGCCAGTAGAGACAAGATGGCTACCTAATCTATGCGCCCATAGGAACCTGTGAACTGATAGGGTTTTTTGGTACTGTTTATCAAATATATATCGTTATCAATCATCTGATCATTTGAGTGACATTCTCAGAGTGTTAAATTTACCAATGTAACTTCATGTGCAGGAAGAACTGTATGTCCATCACATAAAATATCTATCACGTCATGTTCCCTGAGACAAGCCTTCATCTCTACTATACAGATTAGCCAGCTGATCCTCTCACTACCTGTCTAGCGTTATCAGAGTAACAAAAGCGACAGTTGGAGAAACCGCGCCGAGGAAGTAATTTTCGACCAATTACAACAGTTATTAAGATTCCTCAAAAATGGAACTAAATGAAGACGTCTGAAGAACAAATTGCATTTGAGGCACTGAGATAGAAATTTACTAATACAATCCAGTTGATACGGCCTGATGAAAGACTGCCGTATATCTTATTTATAGATGTCAGCTCCAAGGCGATCGGCGCTCTCTTGATGATATAAGACTCCAAGGGCAATGTCAAAATAGTTTCGACAGCTTCGCGGGTAATGAATTCTGCATAAAAGCACTACACTACGTGTAAACAAGATTCGTTGGCCGTGGTATATGCTTTGGCGAAAATTAGAATTCTCGTGTACGGAAACAAAATCTTTTTGAATACATATAGCAGGGCTCTAATTTTCCTTCAGAGCGTGCTGTGCTATCACATCGAAGAGAGTAGCTAGGTGGCTAATAAAAATAGAGAAAAATGACATCGAATAACAAAGCATAAGGGGAGTTGAAAATCATTTGGCGGACATTTTAAGTCGAAATCTAGCAGGACTCGAAGTTAAGGAAGTTTAGAAGTTATTTAAGCCCAATACTATTTCGGTCAATAAGATAGAATTGAAAATTGACCAAGCAGTGCTGAAAACTTGAAAAACTTGGCAGACAAACAAAGGAATGACCCAAGACTACAAATCATCAAGCATCAATAAACTAGTTCCGTTTCTTTTACGAAGTTTTCCACAATATTATGACTCAAACGCAGAATGTACTTTTATCACATCAAATTATCAAGAAATTGCCAAACAAAGAATTCTAAAGTACTAAGTCCCATCTCCCATTAATAATTCAAGTTAACACAGTACTGATCACTTTCGGCCATCCAAACCGTAACCGTAGCTTGAAGCGCTCAGTGTCATGCGTGGTGTTCTGTCCTGCAGACGTACTGCAGCATTGGAAACGTAACGAATCTTAACGGACTTGGAGTGGCCAATATTGTAAAAAAATAACTTATTTTAAACTTCAAGTTACTTTATATTCAAGTACATTATATCTGTATGGAGAGTAAAGAAATAAAAATAAAGAGCCTGTCGGAGAGTCGTTTCGGTTTAGTTATTTCATTATTCAGACTGGGGGGAATTCCCTTTAAGATGAAGGAAATATCGACTACTTACGCCATCTACATGCATATATTGATTATCTGTGGCTGCACTACATATCTAGGGGTGCTCGTCGAAATGTACATACATAGGGACGAGTTAGGACGCGCAATGACGAATATGCGTGTGTTGATTCCGATGACGGACGTTATATGGATTTATACCTACTGCAGGTATGTACGAACACTGGAAATCACTGTTATAGCAACACAGACATTTAACAAATACAACATTATATTTTCAGCAATGAAAACAATTAAAATAAGTACATTAGAGAAGGAATGACGTCAAGCGGACGCTGTTTATTCCAGTCATCCAATACGTACTTTAGGCTATGTTAGTGTTCACACTAAAGCACTACAGCCTTTATTGAATGTATGAAGGAATTTATAGACTGCGTGGTGTTTACTGGAGACAAGGCCTAGGCTACGGCATTCTGCAAAAAAGTGAGACGAAGAAAATATATCACAGAGAAGATTGAAAATTTAGCCTGATATTGACCATAGTTTATTAGCCTAAGTAATGAGACAATGAAGATTCGAAATAGACTAAATGTGGGGAAGAAATCTTAGGCTTCGGTATCTCTGCCAAAATATCCGGCCAGGCAAAAATGTGAAAAATTTTAATACTTCGAAATTACTGTTTTTCTTAAACAGAAGAATTACAATGTTTCTCTGAAAATTGACTTACTAAGAACTTTATTATTCATAATTTCACAGCAGGATATCAAAATCTTGGCTTGCTCTTAGGCCACTTTTGTATATTTTCTGAACTTTACATCACTGATTGTTCCCTCTGTCTCAGGCTCCGACAACAATGTATCGAACGTGCAATGGACCTAACAGACAACTTCACGTGGGAAGATCTGCCGACCAGAGACGCTGACACCGGACACTTGACAGCGGCAGGAATGATCCCCCGTATTTTGAAGTACATTGGGCGTGAAGGAACAGTGATATTTTCAGCCCATTGCGTCCAGTCAACAATACGCATAGTGACGAATCATGAAACGATGTTCAGAGTTTGGTATCCTTTTGACTGGACTGCTTCGCCATTTTACGAATTGGTTAACATCTCACAGGTAACAATTTCTCTCCACCAAAGAAGACAATTCTCGTCAAAACTCCTTTTATATTGTTCTCAATTTAACATTTTGACACACCCGACACATTTCCTTCTTTCTTTCCTATTTTCACAACTCTCTCAATTTGTTAGACTGCATAGCGGTGAATGGTGGGATGGCTAATAATAAGGAGTTTGAAAGGGTTTGGTATGAGGCGTTTGTGTTCTGATACGCGCGCAATCGCTGAATTTTTAATGACGTAAGAAACAAACATAAATATTAGTAAAGCCAACGTTCTGGCCAGGGAACCCTGAATAAAAATCTACAGCTATACAACAACACAAATTTTGAGGCTCATTAGTAGCAGAACTAATGTCGCGACAGATTGTACAAAGATAAATATGAGGGTTCACTGGAGACAAAATTGACAGATATGAATCACGTGATCGATCAAGGTCCGGCGGGATGCTGAAAATAAACTCAGCCACAAACAAAATACCAATGAAATGTCCCAAATTAACGGTACATTTCTAAGTCTTACCTCAATATTAACACCCTCGCCACTTCAATATCATTCCACGAGCCGAGTGACACGTGATTCGTCAGTTGAACAGCAAAAGAAGAAAAGCAACTATCAAAACAGACGCGAATAGACATAGATAAGTAAACCGATACGACTTGTTATTCTAGAAATAATACATCTGCAGCACGGTGGTTTGTTTTGCATTGTTAAACTAATTTGACAACAGGTAGCATGTAGCACCTGCCAAATATTTTAAGTTCAGGCCTTTGATTATACCGTACTCCAATCTGGCGATTCGCCGCACATAGTGGATATTGAAACAGTACACAAGAGGGTGGAAATAAATTAGCAGTTATGACGATAAAATCACAAGGCTCCCTTCCACGTAAAACCGCCTGTAATTTCAGATGTCGGACATATTTCTTCCTTACAGTAATCATTAGACTAATAGATTAAATTCTAAATCTTGACACTTACTTCGATTTTTTTATTCACGTATTCATATTTCGCTGCCTGATTTTCTTTGACGTATGGTCTTGGAATAATTACATTCGCGAAAGCACAAATATCCTTTTCTTTGGCTGAGGTAGGCACGAAATATTACTTTTGTACTGGATGATTGCCAAGCCATCGCAAAACCCAATTACCTGGAGGTACAGTGGCTTACTTCTTAGTCTGGCTTCTCACCTACGACCTCTCTGGCATGAAAGCCTTACCATTAGCTATGCTACCGCCAGCACAGTGCTTAAGATCATCTGAAGCAAGGACCTCCAGGCTATAAAAAGCAAGAAATGCAGTGTTCCGAGAAAAATGGGAGTAACACAAAAAAAATTGAATTAATGGAAAATAATATGTTGAAATGTTATGGACATGTTGTAAGAAAGGAGGATAACAGAAGTCCTAAGCGAATAATGACATGGTAACCGGGAGGAAGACGATGAGGGGGGGCAATCCGAGTAAATTGGAAAAAGAAGTGGACTGCGTTATGAAGGTAAAGAATTTAACATTTGGCGACGCAATAAACCGGCAAATATGGCGAAAAGAGACCGAAATTAATAACCAGTGGGCCAATGGAAAACTAACTGAAGTACTCAAACAGAAAGGATACCACGAATAATTCCAAAAGTGATTTCACTTCAAAACCAGCCCCTTCCAAACACAGTACAACCCAAAATATATGCCTTTCTCTACATTTGTGAGCTTTCGTTCCATATAACCTCATATAAACACCGTAGTTCTGAAATTCAGCACACACAAAACCTATGTACATAGTAATTTTTTAGGCTGCAATCCTCAATGGCCTCAATTACACATAATAAAGTTCTGTAATTTTTCATATTCTTACAGATGTTGACATCAGTAATAATAATTGGAACAATGTATGGATTCCTGTCTTTGTGTACTACTCTGATCGCCGTGGGCTGTGCTCAGATACAGAAGCTAAACGCGGCCTTATTAGATACGAGATACGAATATGTCAGGCCTCATCGCAGACGGAAGTATGCAGAAGAATATAAAATAGCAAAGAGGAAATTGCAAACTAAATTAAATGCCTGCATTCGACACCATCAGGAAATAATGGCGTAAGTTCCTAAGAATTTTCCTAATATATTGGTGTGAATGCGCGATGAAAGAAATATTTACAATGTTGTTACCAATTTGTTTATATTTTGTTGACCGTGTATGCACAACTTATTCCTAGTACATTTCGTCAACCTCTACATGTTTCGGGCGTAAATAGGCCCATCAGCAAGAGGCACAACCGTATGTATCCAACAATTGGTACTTATTATTCTTTTTAGATGTCTGTTGTCCTGGTTGGATTGGAACAACAGTCATCTAAAAAGGATAATAAATACCAACTGTTGTACACATATCATTGTAACTCCTGATGATGGGCCTAGATACAACCGAAACATGCAGAGGTTGACGAAATATACAAAGAATAAATTGTTTATAAGTTGGATTTTTTTTACAATGTTGTTATTAATCCTCATTCCAAAGGAAGCAAAACTGCAACCATTACAAAATCAAGCTGTCTAAAATTACTTATTATGCTACATGAAATATAGCCAAAAGTCGTTCAAAAAAACGTAGTGTGATCATTTCCTGAGCAAAAATATCTCCCAGTAACTTACATTTCCTTCTCAATCACAGGTTCATGCATCAACTGGAATATGCACTGAATATCGTTATGTGTGGCCACTTTCTTAATGTACTGGCTACAATGTGCTTCGCTGCGTTTTCTGCAGTTACGGTACAGTACAAATATTTTTGCATGCTGTAGCATTAGAAAATATTATCTGCTGAAATGTGACGCCGTGTAGTCTGATTGATGTAATCAATATCCCAGCACAACTTTTAGGGTAAATCGTCCATCGAGTTTCTTCATAATCAACACTGGACAAGGCATATCTCCTTTAATAACCCTCAAGAAATAACATCAATACACAGAAATTGTTTACGCAAAAAATATTTAAAAACATATGTGTGATTGTGTGTGAGTGTGTGCATATGCCATCGATACTGTGTGAAACATTTTATTTAATGAACAAACTAGATGATTCAAAATTTTCTTTGTTTATTCAACAAATATCCAAACGGTCCTTTGTAAATATTTGAGTGACGTATCATTCAGAACTTTCCCTTGTAATTTTAAACAATACTGATCAATATCCCATTACGATATCAAATGAAGATCCTTTCAAACCACAAATACTTATTTCTTACCATAATCACCCGACTTTAATTAAAGCACTATATGTGGAACCATTTAACACTTTAGATATTTATTTCAT
>Ga0123355_10021602_pt1 | contig 10304 bp, 11 predicted proteins | sample TergutEmb28metaG_3_FD_89872 | JGI IMG/M metagenome (GOLD analysis project Ga0123355, IMG submission 89872) | Embiratermes neotenicus P1 segment gut microbial communities from Petit-Saut dam, French Guiana - Emb289 P1 | ecosystem: Host-associated > Arthropoda: Insects > Digestive system > Gut ... | reverse complement strand
TTCATCCATTTTACTGATCATTTCCTGTGTAATCCATGGTTTTCTTGCTCTTGTATATATATATATATATACAAGAGCAAGAAAACCATGGATTACACAGGAAATGATCAGTAAAATGGATGAAAGAAGAAACTGAAAAAATGTCAACACTGAAGAAGGCAGGAAGAACTACAGGAGACTGAGTAATGAATTGAAAAGAGCCACAGACAATGCCAAAAAGGAATATCTTGAGAACATATGTAACGAGATTACGGAATTTCAAAGAACAGGGCGTTATGGTTTGATGTATATGAAAACAAAAGAACTAGGCTGGAAGGAAACCCAAAGGATTCAAAATATTAGCATCGAAAACTCCCAAGGGAATAGAATATTAGAGCAAAGTCAAATGCTGAAAATTTGGGAAAATTATATTACAGAACTATACGTTCGACCTAATAGACCGGAAACCCTAGAAGTCGAACCTGAAGAAGAAGGAGACAGACGAGAAAGGCCCATATATTTTGCAAAGTGAAGTGGGAAAAACCATCAAGTAAATGAGGAATAAAAAGACTACAAGAGACGATGACGTACCTGGAGATGTGCTCAAATTATTGGGAGAAGCTAGTTTGAAAATAATGATGAAATTGATCAACACCATTTATGAAACTGGAGAGTGGCCCAAGGACCTCATAGAAGTTACAATGATTGCCTTAAAAAAGAAGCCACAAAGTATAAAATGCAACGACAGTCGCACGATCAGCCTTATCGCACATACAGCAAAGATAGCAGCAAAGATAGCAGCAAAGATACTTGGAAGAAGGATTGAAAAGAAAATTGAAGATGTACTCGGAGAAGATCGGTTTGGATTTAGAAGAAGAAAAGGAACTAGGGGTGCAACTGGGATACTGAGAATAATATCAGAACGAACCTTGGAGATAGATGAGAAACTATGTGTTTGTTTCATGGATTGGCAGAAGGCATGTGACCGAGTAAACTGGACCAAATTAATGCAGATCCTAAAGAAAACTGGTATTGACTGGCGTGAAAGCAGATTGATTAGCAACTTGTACATGGCTCAGGGTGTTAAAGTACGACTGAACCGAAGGGAGACAAGAAGTGTGAAGACTGGAAGAGGAGTTAGACAAGGATGCTGTTTGTCACCAATTCTGTTCGACTTGTACAGCTTATGCCTTACCGAGGAAGATCTGAAAGGGTTTGGAGACTTCAAAATAGGCGGGTAAATCATTCACACTGTGAAATATGCCGATGACCTTGTGTTATTGGCTAAGAAAGAAAAGGTGCTACAAGACATGATTGATAAACTAACTGAAATTGGAGAATGCTATGGAATGGAAATGAATGTGGAAAACACAAAAGTAATGAGAATTTCAAGACAATCATTCCCAGTAAAAATTATAATAGGCCAAAAGAAACTAGAGAATGTGGAATCTTTTAAATATTTGGGTAGAATTTTAATAAATGATGGAAGCTGTACTTGTGAAATTAAATGTAGGATTGCTATGGCTAAAGCTACGTTCAACTAGAAGAGGGCTCTTTTTACTAGCACATTGGACTTGGAATTGAGGAAGAAGCTAGTGAAGTGCTACATTTGGAGCATAGATTTCTATGGTGCTGAAAATTGGACGCGTCGGGCAGTAGATCAGAAACACCTGGAAAGTTTTGAAATGTGATGCTGGAGAAGGTTGGAAAAGATCATTTGAACTGATTATGTGAGAAATGAAGAAGTATTACTTAGAGTCCAGCAGCAGAGGATTATCCTACATAAAATAAGTAAACGGAAGGCTAACTGGATTGGTCACATTTTGCGTAGAAACTGCCTTCTACAACGGTCTATTCAAGGAAAGATAAAAAGGGAGATAGAAGTGACAGGAAGACGAGAAAGAAGACGAAGGAGGCTACTGGATGACCTTAAGGAAAGGAGAGGATACTTTCATTTGAAGGAGGAAATTCTAGATCGCGCTCTGTGGAGAGCTCACTTTGGAAGAGGCTTTGGACCTGTCGTAAGACAGACTACTAAATGTATGCATATGTTAAGGCGATTACTTTTACTACCCTTGTCGAGTTGGACCGAGCACTCCCGAATTTTAGTGCATCACTGTCGCAACTGAAGCGTCCTTTCTCTACTTCTAGCTCTTTTCCGGTGTGCATGTGTTTCTTCTTTTTCTATTTTAGTGCAGTTCTTTTAAATTGATTGTGATTTTTCCACCCATGACATCCATCAAAAAGACAGATTGTCCTCTTTTCAAAAAGGAGTGAAAAGAACAAGGAAGACTGTAACTTTAGAGACTGAAATGTTAGTGATCAGAAAAATGGAAGCTGGCGAGAAACGTGCTAATGTTTGTAGTTCCCTCGGCTTGGTACCGGCTACTCTATCAACAATTATGGCGAACGCTGAAAAAAATAAAACAATCTGCACAGAAAACTACAAAACTGCGCGCATCTAATGTAAGTTACACTAGAAATTTTAACGTAGAAAAAATGGAACAATTACTAACATTATGGACTGATTATTTAAATCAAAAAAGAAGTCCTCTCACTCAGCATGCTATTGCTGCAAACGCTAGGAGTCTTTTTGACGAAATTCAACACAAATAAGGTGAAAACAAGACATTCAATGCAAGCACAGGTGGCCTGCAAGGTTTAAGCAACGCTCGCAAATTCATTGTATAAAAATTAGTGGAGAAGCTGCTAGTGCCGAAATTGAAGCAACTCGCGCGTTCACCGCCGAATTCAAGAAAATTATTGAGGAAAATGACTTTCCACCAGATCTTGTTTTTAACGTGGATGAGACAAGGTTGTACTGGAAATAGTTACCGTCAAGAACTTACACGTATATGTCGAGGGAAGAAAAATCTGCGCCTGGCTTCAAGGCACCCAAGGATGGACTTAATATGCTCCTTGGAGGGAACACACCAGGAACACTAAAGTTAAAGCCCTTACTGGTGTATCACTCCGAAACTCCCAGAGTAATGAAAGACATTCTAAAATCTCTTTTGCCAGTCATTTGTACTTCAAACAGAAAGGCTTGGTTCACGCAACATATTATCTCGGAATGGTATTCTAAGCACTTTGCCATAATGTGTTACAATTTTACAATCAAAACAATCTGCCTCGAAAGACTCTTCTGTTGCTTGACAACGCTGCAAGGTATCCACCAGACTTGGAAGATGTTAAGTCAGAGCTCGAGGTTAGGATAGTTTTTTTTGCCCTCTAACACCACCTCCCTGCTCCAACCAATGGACCAAGGAGTAATAACCGCTTTTAAGGCGTATTACCTTCGTCAATCACTTCAAGAAATGATACGACAAATGGATACTTCTGGAGTCTCTCTGAAAGAGTACCGGAAAGATTGTAACATTTTAAAAGCCATTGATAACATAAAAATGACGTGGGAACAAGTAACTGTGTCGTATATGAAGGGTGTGTGGCATAAAATTTGACTTAACAAGGAGAATTATTGTACAAATTGTGACAATCTGGATATGCTAATCAAAGAGATAAAATAAATAGCAGAAGAATTTGGTCTGGACAATGTTGATCCCTTGGGCATCACTGAAGTTTTAGAAAGTCACTCCCAGCCACTGTCCAATGAAATACTTTATGAATTGGCCCAACAACTGACTGAACAGCAGAAGGAAGATCGTGGAACCAAAGAATTGCAGATGAAGAACCATCCTGATATTCTTTCCGCTATATATATGGCAGCTGAAAAGCTATGTGATATCGACCCTGACTTGGAACGCAGCTCTACAGGAAAAAGGGGCATAAGAGCCATGTTACACCCTTATTATGAAATCCTGCAAGAAAAGAAGAAAAATCAAAACAATTGACGTTACATTCTTTCTTGATGACTTCTGAACCACGGTCTGGGCCTTCTTAAGCAAAATAAAAATGATTTGATTGATATTCTTTTAATTATCTGTGTAATTTTATGTATACATAACTCATTAAATTAAAATTGTATGTCATAATATAAAGAAATATTGTAAATTATACAATTACTTGACTAATATATTTGGCCCATGAACCTATCTCCGTTTAAACCATTTAAATAGTTCTCGTTTTACGACGACTCGATTTACAACCACATATTCGAGAACGTTACCCCTTCGTAAAACGAGACCCTAAAGTATATATACAGAAATGCGTCGCTTAACGACGGGGATACTTCCTGAGAAATGCGTCGTTAGCCGATTTCGTAGTTGAACGAAAGTGTACTTGCACAAACCTAGATAGTATAGCCTACTGCACACCTAGGCTTTATGGTATAACCTATTGCTCCTAAGCTACAAATCTGTACAGCATGTTACTGTACTGAATACTGTAGGCACCTGCAAAACAATGATATATATTATAATATAATATTATAATGTTATATTACAATAATATAATCTTTTGGGACCACCGTCGTATATGCAGTCCGTCATTAACCGAAACGTCTTTATGCGGCGCACACCTATATACACATATATATAAACCCCCCTCTCTCTCTCTTTCTATATATATATATATATTTATTTATAAGCCTATAATGTGAAGCCATGATGTCTTTGCTTATTGCCTTTCAATTAATTTGATTTTAGTTTTTATTCAAGTAACTATTTGACTGACTCCAAAGGAAATATTAAAGCATAAGTTGTAAGTATAAGACACTGCGAACCGAAAGTTCGATTATGAACCGAAAGTTCTATCATTAAACCAAACCCCACTAGTGCACACAAGCCTGGGTCTTTTCCACTTATCTCCAAACCTCATAATCTAAAAGATATGTTTTCACCGTTGTGTCGTATTGCCTTAGGTCAATAAATATTAACTACCCACAACACAACTCCGAACAGTGTACATACGCTAACAAGGACCCAATAATAATATATGCAGTCACACCACTGAATTAACCACATCGATGTATTTTAATTTAATTTACGACTGTAACTTCACCAAGCTCAAATAGTGCGCTCCCTGAAGATGGTGTTTACACCGAAATATGTAGGAGCTTTTTAATGTCAATTTTAATATAAATTAAAATTTTTAAAGACGAGTTAATTGTGCATCAGGTGGTAAAAAACTTTGATAGTCCAGTAAACATTGTCTTACAGCGGTGGTGAAATTACCGTAGAAGGTGTGACCCCTGCGGTTGAAGTAGGATTTGTGGACACAAGTAGGATGATGTAATTTATTTCAATAATATTTTTATTGACGGATAATTGTTATTGGCATGTGGCTCATATTCTGATTTCCTAATATCCTATCTACTGATCTAACTAGTTCTCCATGTAGGTCCATGAGCCGTTCCGATTGAAACTGTGCCTTCCACCCTCTCCAGTTATACGTACGTCCAAATGTAACTTAATTTCACCACTATAATGACACCAAGTAGCCTGCAAACCACAGAGATCCTCGATGTTGTCTAAGCAAGCAGAATCATGTGCACTAATGCTGTATTGTTTCGTTTACTTTCATCACTCTATCAGAATATCGTAATCGTGTACAAAATTAATATAAAGCCGACTCTGTGCGTAAGAACTAAGCCATGAAGAAGTGTGAATGTGCGTGGGTAAAGCTCCACACATTCTTAATCTCACTGGAAGATGAACGTAAGATGCCATCTTCATCTAGAGCCGGTATATGACCATGAATTAATCCCTGACTAGTTGTTTAATGTAGATGGTGTCACTGGAATTTTTCATTGACATAATTCTTCCGATCGCACTATGGCCCTGGAGTCGACTCAGCCTCTAACAGAAATGAGTACCAGGAGTATTTCCTGGGGGTAAAAAGCGGCCGGTTCGTAAGGCTGACAATCTTACCACCATCCTGGCCCATTGTCACGTAATCTGGGAACCTAAACTTCTTGGAACCCTTTGGGTACCTGGGGCCTGCAATATGACTGATTAACTTTTAGCTGTTCTGTAAGAATATACATTAAATTAAAACAGTTTGAATCTTTAGTTCTAAGTAACATAATTGTAAATTTTGCTGTCTTTGTAGGTCTTTAAATTATTTTTAGCAAAATGAATTTTCTACAAATATACTCGTATTTCAATAATTAAGGATGTTTCTATTCCTGGATTTATACGTCTGTTTTTGGAGGGAAATATTTTATGCTTTATTCGCAGTCATCTTGGCATATAAGTTAATTATATGTGGAAACTTGCTTTTATTTATTTATTCATAAATATAGTTTTCTGTTTACGTAATTATTCCGTAATTATCATAGTATAAGTCAGAGACATAGAACTGCCCAATCAAGAGTGTTTTGTGCTATAAATCGTTGTGAAATACGAAGTCCAACTCCTTGCATGACTGCGGTATATGACTTTGCCATATATGTATAACCTACGTCATCAAACTTTTTAAAACTACATTACTACATTTTCAATTAGGATCTCTCTCTCTCTCTCTCTCTCTCTCTCTCTTTCTAGAACTGTAAAAAGTGAAAATAAATAGTAAAGGCATGTTGCTGGCTGGAAGCAATTGACTGTAGATGGCACTGTACGCAATTTGCAACAGGAATTTTATGTTTCCCCTGTATAGAATATAAATTCTCCGACTTCCCCGTTGACACCCTAACCAACACGGTAGTAATTGTGTGAGTGTGTTTGGGGGGAATGGAGGGGGATTGGGCGTAGCGTGTAATTCGGTGCATCGAGCCAGTTTCTAGGCGACGTGGGTGGTCTCTCATACCGACTGATCCAAAATACAAACACACATAGTACAAGCTGACACATCTGTCAGTGCACAATGATGTGTTGCATGAAGTTTCAGTTGAGGGGCATTTAAAGACTGGTCGGTATGAAACTCCTGGTCCACAGGAAAAAAAATGCTTATATTGTATCGAATAATTTAATCGGCTACAATATTTATTTGACGTCCCCAAATCAATTTGCGCCCCCACTCTGAGTTACCATGATTCAGACGCAGAACAATGATGTGTTGAAAGAAGTTTCAGTTGAGAGGCATTTAAAGATTGGTCGGTATGGAACTCCTGATCCACAGGAAAAAAGTTTATATTGTATCGAATAATTTAATCGGCTACAATATTTATTTGACGTCCCCAAATCAATTTGCGCCCCCACTCTGAGTTACCATGATTCAGACGCAGAACCTGATTCGAGGATGGCTCATACAAAACTGCGTCGTCAAATTCGCTAACGTGTTCTTACTTGTGCAGGAAAATATGTAGTTACTTTGCTTATGAAAATTGGCATTCTCATTGTGGTGTTCACAGTTACTCTGTCCTGGGATGTAACGCTTCTTTATTCTGGTAGATACGTTCCGGCATTTCGGAGGTACTTACTGTCACCATCAGCATAAAAAAACTAAGTCAGCTGAGACACTATTTGGTATCATGAGTGTGTAGATGATTATGAGTTCAAGCAGCATAAATCCTTGTTTGAAACGATTTATCGAAGTCTCTAGTTCAACAGAAGCAGGCTGTTTTAAAATAGTTGCAGAATCCGAAACAAAATAAGGAGGATCTCAACAATGTAAAAAATGAAACTAGAAAACATTTCAGGAATGATAATAGAACATTTAAAAGACAAAATTTATGAGCTTGAAGTGAACACGACAAACCGGAATTTTAGTGAATTTTACCAAGATCTAAATGAATCTAAGTAGGGTTACAAACACACTGTTGAATTCATAGCTTCTTAAATAGGCGAAAGAATACCGCCTGTCGACTTGTGAATGTTAATGGAGTTAAATATGTTAGGCTGTCTACGGAACACAGTGCTGAGCCATTAGTGAGCTCAGCTGGTTAATGTGAGTTCAGAGCTGCTATTGACAAGTGAAGCAGTTGTACTTAACTTTGCAAGTGAATATCGTAATTCGGCGGTTTTCGTCCAATAAGAAGGCAAGTTTGGGGTTTTTGATCGACGACGTACTCTTCTATCCTTAATTATGAGGTTCCCAAACTTATCAGTTGTGTGTGAAATAATGAGTAAATACCATAGAAATGGAATGAATCTCTTATTCTTCCTATTTATGTTGAGGGTGTTCAGTACTAACGTAATACTCTTCGAAGAACGACAATTGTAGCAACTTCATATGACAGAAGTTATTCCCATTTCAAATGGCATCAGTGAATAACCCAACGAATGTGAACTAAAATGTATTTGTTACGACAATACATAATCATAAATTTTTCAGTAGTATATGAAAGATAAAAAGAGTAGTATGGATGCCAAAAAAGGTGTAGAACCAAGACCAAGGAAATTCCTTTTATTTCTAGTGTTTCTCCTGTGAATCGAATCATCTTTATTTCCCAAAGAAACAAGCCATATTCGCCCACCATGACTAGATCCCACCTTTCTTGATAGCATTGTTCCACACTACTTAGGCCTCTATCTTGGTGAGCTCTTCCTCTTTGATGACCCTGTTAAGCAATGTTACGAATGACAGAAAGGTCATTCGAAGTTGGTTATCTCGGTAAAATCGAAAGAGGATTTAGAAAGTTCGGGTAAGGAAGTAAAACCCGTGCACTGTGTAAGATGATGAAAGAAAGGTAGAATTATGTAAGAATATGCCCCGAAAATGTCTGAAAGAAGTCACTATTTTTTGCCAAGATAAAAGAAACATAAAGGGTGGAGGGGAGGAGAAACATGCTGAATGTTGTACTAGAAATGAAAGGAAAGAGGTAGCTTTGTTGAAAGTGGGAGTCTGGGATATATAAAGGAAATTAGAAGAAGAATGGAAGAAAAGAAAACTTTTCTATGTATTTAGACAAGAAAAGTGTTAAAAATATACTAGTGAGTTCTCCATAAACAAGAAAATGGGGAATTGGACTTTTTTAGAATGAGTGAGGAAGTAGCATATATAAGTATAACGAATTTTACAAATAAAGTGCACGTAAACACTTTACAAAAATATTCAGATAAAGTAGGAAATAATTTGGAAAATAAATAAAAGAAATATAAAAATAACAACGCAGTGTGATGGGGACTGCACAGTGACAACCGGATATTGAACTGTGCGCAGTTCCACGAACCGTGTTATAAGAACTCAGTATCATACCAGTGGTAACTGATTACAGATATCCAGAACGTTTAGTATTCTCAGTTGTGACACGATGTTAAATGTCTAAGATGCATTCTGCCTCTTTCTACAGAGTCGAAGTGAGTGGGTTCAGGATGTCACCAAGGTACGTTGGCTGTGTGACAAGGAGAATAGTGATTACGAAAAAAAAAAAAGAGAGATAAAGTCCGACTTGTCTAATAGCAATTGTGACCAGGAAGCTGTAAGAAACCCGTTTTCAGGGACCCTGCAGAGAGAACGTAGAGTAATTTAAGGTATTCCTCTTTCAGGCCATAAACACGTGCGGAGAGTAAAAAGTGTAACTACTTTTATCCTTAAGCTTGGTCCAAGATGAAGGTGAGTGGTTAGACTCATGGTCCGCCCGCTTTGCGCCCAAGAGTTAGGGCCCCGTAGCATTAAGCAGGGAGCTAGCTGGGACCCAGGGCAGATCTGCCGGCAGGGAAGAAGAGGAAAAATCATTTCTCCCTGCCGATCAAAAACAAGACTATACGGGGTCACAACCAAGAAGACCATAGTCCGAACACTCACTTCCTCGAAAATATAAAGGTTAGTCCGAAGGTGCACAAATTCCAGGCGTCAGGTCACCAAGGCACCTAATAATTATCGGTCCTCAGTATGGACTTTGCTTCGTGTCAAAATTCTGAAACCCACAGTTTTGAAGTGGCTGATATATCGCTGGAAAATTTGTTCTGTCCTCCTTAAATCCAATACGACGACAATTATTAAGGGTGGAATTCATAACTTAACATTGAATGATGCTCTTTGTATCGGGTTTTTCCTGTTAATTGTAAAAATAATCAAATCTTTTAGTTTATAAGTGACAACGTAGCGAGTTTAATGATTTCAGGCCATGTGACATTTCGCGGTGGTTTTCAACAGTAAATATTTTTTTCATATCCGATTGTTGTTTTACTTGTATACTAATATATTTCATTAAATTCAGCTACGCTTCACCTGGCACAACATTTCTTTCGAATGGGCCGGCTCGCACTTAAAAGGATAACACAGCAAATTCAAGGTGGAATAAACGTGTTTTGCTAAAAGATACGCAAGGTAGTACCGTACTTACTACCAAATGTTCAGTAAGTTGACATCTTATCATCCAAACCTGTCTACAGACGGTCCACACATCAGTTCCTATGTATGGCCCATCTGATCCCGACAAGATCCTATTCCAAACTTCCAGAAGCTGCTAATTACCCGGGTTTCCCCACCATAAGCGTAAATGGAAGGAGAGGAAGGGGGGGGGGGAGTGGGAGGAAATGCCA
>Ga0123355_10021601_pt1 | contig 10304 bp, 9 predicted proteins | sample TergutEmb28metaG_3_FD_89872 | JGI IMG/M metagenome (GOLD analysis project Ga0123355, IMG submission 89872) | Embiratermes neotenicus P1 segment gut microbial communities from Petit-Saut dam, French Guiana - Emb289 P1 | ecosystem: Host-associated > Arthropoda: Insects > Digestive system > Gut ... | reverse complement strand
CTACACCACGTGCGCGCGCTATGCTTATAGTAAGATCTTAAGTTAAGTTCTCCTAAGACAACCTGAAGATGGCCAGTACAGGCCGAAACATGTAGTTGCCCATTATAGTCACTAAATACACCTGTTGTGACACAGTTGTGTTTGACTACATACCATTTCCTAGTTTCATACAACGGGGATGACACACTTCCTAGAACATAGAGAAAAAATTTAAGTTGTGCGTAATGAATGAATACATAAGCAGTCTTCCTACCTATAGTATTGTAATTGGCAAAGAAAAAATTAAAACTTGGTTTCCTGTAATTAAGGGAACTCTTTACACTTTGTATGGTTGATGGGATTATGTAGATGTGTATCATATTAAAAATCCATTACTGATTTAAAGCATTCTCTGACAACATTGTGTGCTGTGGAATGTGTGTAGTTGGTGTAACATTGTTAAAGCATTTACAGATGAAGAAAAATATGCAGAAGTTATTATACTTATGTAGAATGATTTAGAACATCCTTAATTTTGTCCTGAGAATTTTAAGTTTGCTTATAAAAACTGAAGGCCAAAAATTTTGCAGTTACTTTCATGTTCTGCTTATTGATCTATACCTTTGTGCTAGAAAAGTGGCCTTGTGTTTGTCTATTTTTGTTAAGCTGATTTGTATTTTGTGGTCTTATCTCCTTTTCATAGGACTGAAAACCTGATTGTGGATGACAGCAGGAGAAATCAGATCTATTGTACCATGTAGGTGTAGATTATTTTAAGCTTCATAGTAGTTAATTGCATGCATATTTGTTACCAGGTATTTTTGTAGAGCAACTTTTCTCTTTTTTTTGGCCATGAAAAATTGTATTTTTGTATGACAAAATAGATTGTGTTCTAAAAGCTGAATATTGGGATCTAAGAGGACAGAATTAATAGGAGGTTGCATAAAACTGCTGATTGTGGTCCTCCATATTTGTACTTCCACCATTTTTTCCTGAATATAGGACCAGAACAGCTATTTATAGACTTCATGAAAGCCTGTGATTCACTTAGGATGGAGTTGGGCATTCCCACGAAAGGAGTAAGGCTAATAAAAGTGTGTATGAATGAAACCTATAGCAAAGTCCAGGTAGCCTAACATTTGTCTCATATGTTTCCTATTAAGAATGGTTTGATGGAAGGAGATGCTTTTTTAACATTGCTTTTCGACTTTGTGTTAGAATGTGCCATTAGAAGGTTTTATGTAAACCAGAAGGGCCTGAAATTAAATGATACACATCAGTTTCTAGTTTCTGCTGATGATGTTAATGTATTAGGCAGAAGCATACATACCGTAAAGAAAAACGTAAGAAGCATTAATAGTCGCTAGTAAGGAGATTTGTCTAGATGTAAATGCTGAGAAAACTAAGTATATGGTCATATCTTGAGATCAGAATGCAGGACAAAATGATAATTTAAAGATCGATAATAAATTTTTTGAAAGGGTGGAACAATTCATATATTTGGGAACAACCCTAATGAATCAAAATTCCATTCAGGAAGAATTTAAGAGCAGATTGAACCCTAATGAATCAAAATTCCATTCAGGAAGAATTTAAGAACAGATTGAAGTTGGGGAATGCTTGCTATCATTCATTCCAGATTCTTTTGTCTTTCAGTATGCTATCCAAAAATATAAAGATTAAGGTATACAAAACTATAATTTTGCCTGTTGTTTCATATGGGTATGAAGCTTAGTCACTGACAGTGGGGGAGGAATATAGTCTGAGAGTGATAATAGGGTCATGAGAAGCATATTTGGGCCTAAGAGGGACAATGTAACAAGGGAGTAGAGAAGACTACGGAACAAGGAGAAAATGATCTGTACTCCTCACCAAATATTATGTGGGTGATAAAATCATGAAGGTGAAATGGGCGGGGCATGTAGCATGTATGGGGGAGAGGAGAGGTGCATACAGGGCTTTGGTGAGAAAACCTGAGGGGGAGAGCCCACTTGGAAGACCCAGGTATAGGTGGGAATATAATATTAAGATGGATCTTAAAGAAGTGGGATTATGGGGCATGGACTGGATTGATCTGGCCCAGAATAGGGACAGGTGGTGGGCTGTTTTGAATGCAGTAATGAGCCTTCGGGTTCCATAAAATGTGGGGAATGTCTGGACTAGCTGAGAACTTGTTAGCTTCTCAAGAAGGACTCTGTACCATGAAGTTAGGTAGTTGTTAGTTAGCTAGCTAATTAATAAGTCAGTCATCTAGTTAGTTAGTTAGATAGTTATAGCACCAGAATGTTTTCCTAATTCATCATCTGAGAACTTGGTCATTGCCTTATGATCTATTCACAAAGTTATAAACATTGTGTGAATAGTGCAGATGTTTTTGTACCTGCCATAGGTAGCCAAAAGAAAAATTACATGCCTGCTACAGTAATTACATATGTTGTTTTATACTTCTGATTTCATGATTGATATGCTGATGCCACATTTTGAATCAAGTTCAAGTGAGAGGTTGTTAAAAGTTGCAGTATTCTGGGTTATCATGTAGAAAGAAATAGTACAGTAGCATGTAACCGAAATTTGTGTGTTGCAGTTATGATACTCAGATAACTGGTAATAGCAGAAGAAACCAGTAACCATGACAGAGCATGGAATTTCGTTTTCATGGAACAGAAAAAGTACAGTGATGGAGAAAACAAATAACCATTACTAGAGGCATCTTATTCATCCCAAAATAATTTCATTGGCCCAAGCAGTGGAACTTCAATGCCACTGACATAAAAGTTTGGAAGTTGGTGCTATGAATGTAAAATAGTGACTGTTCAGTGCCAGACAAAATACAGATGAAGGCACTGGAATTGCTACATCCCGAGAGATTCTGTAGCAATATATCAAAGCCCATAATCACTGTGCAATAATATTTATGCACTGTAAAGATTAGCTGTTTGTTTGAGAACATAACTGCCACAGCTTCTGACTGACTAGCTTGAAAAATTAATATCATACCAGTACCATATAGAGCTCTGGGATAGCGAAGTTGGTATAGTCACTACGGGCTGGACAGTCTGGGTATCGAATCCCCGTGGAGGCGAGATTTTCAGCACCTCTCCAGACTGGCCCTGGGGCCCACACATTCTCCCATTCAGTGGGTACCAGGTCTTTACTGGGGGTAAAGCGGTCAGGGCATGGCGTTTACCACCCATCTCCATCTAGCAACGAGATTAAAGAGTAGAGCTGTACCTCCCCATCTGGGCCTTCCTGGCCTGTTTTAGATTGAACTTTACATTTTCCACCTCCATACAATTAATCTGCATTGTAAACATGATAATCTGTCAGGAAGAATTAGTAACACAGATTAAATCCAAGTGTTTTTTGACGGAAAAGATAAAAAGCAGTTCTTACTAGAAAAAGAGGACATGAGGAACTGAGAATAACTGTGATGTTGTCAGTCTGGCTGATGAGAGGAAAGTGACACCATTTGTTATTATAAAGAGAAAGAATCTTCTGCAAGAGAAGAATGCGAGTGGAAGTACATTTAAATGTAACGAAAAAGGGTGGATGACAGAACTCGTGGTTGAATGGCTGAGAGAATTCTGGGACAGAAGACAGGTGATGTAGAAACTAGGACTGCTGGTGTTAATTGCTTTCAAGAGTCACAACATTGAAAGTGAACAATCTATGTACAGATCTGTCCAAATAGCAGGAAGCATGACCTCTCAGTTACAGGTTCTCAGACAGACTTGTTGGTAGTATGGGGAGCGACTGCTATCTGGGATCTGCCACTAACACAAGCAGGAAACAACACTATCTGAAGCATTGACTGATCAGTGGGTTAAGACTGCTTTGAATGAAACAGAGCAAAGATTATGTCTTGTGGGAGGAAAATCATGAAGAATCCTTCCTACTGATGGGTGTTGATTGTGACTACTTAACTCAATGATGAGTTTGTAACTTTGTAGTGCAGTAATACTGTGATATTTTCACACTGATGATTACTTAATTCCAGGATATTAAGTATAGAATTGCTGAGTGACATATACGAGGGAGTGCTGATAAGTCCTTAGCCTGATCTACTTCCCGATGTCGTAGGATGGAAAGAGGGGTCTTTTCATGTGCCGAATTGCAAGTCTTTTCTTTTTACATAGGCTGAAAGGAAGCATGTCAGGTGACATGCATGATTTCAACAACATGGAGATGTGAGCTGTCATCAAGTTTTTTTTCCTGCAAGGCAAGGCACCAGGGAAATTCACGCCATTCTGACAGAAACATGAGGGGAAGAGGCACCATTGTGTGCCACCGTCAGAACTTGAGTGACCCAGTTTAAAAGTGGTGAATTTCCATCTGTGATGCGCCTCGTCCTTGACGACCCAAAACGGTGATCACCCCGGAGATTATTAATCAAATTCACGAGCTAATCTTGGAAGATGGCTGGATTTCTGCAAAATCAATAGCTGAGCAACTGGGCATCTCACGTGAGCGGGTTGGGCCATCATTCACGAAAATTTTGACATGCGGAAGCTCTCTGCGTAATGGGTTCAGGAATCCCTGAACGCAGATCAAAAGCGTCAACAGTGCCAGTCATCTGAGCAACTTCTGAAATTTTTTGGCGCGATCCAAATGATTTCCTGTCGCGATTGGTGACCATGGACGAAACCTGGTTATATCACTATGACCCGGAGACAAAGCAACAATCAGTGGAGTGGCAGCATAGCGACTCACCCTGCCCCAAAAAATTCCACTAGCAAAAATCTGCTGGAAATTTCTCCCCTTGCTTTTTTGGGATCAAGACAGCATCCTTCTCATTGATTATCTTCCAAAGGACCAAACTATCAACTCTGAGTATTACTCATCTCTGCTGATGCAATTGAAGGACATTTTGAAGGAAAAACGCCGTGGGAATGTCACCAAGGGAGTCTTGTTCTTGCACAACAATGCCCCGGCTCACTGGGCATTTGCAACCCAGAAGAAACTGGCCTACCTGGGCTTTCAGTGTCTTGATCACCCACCCTATTCTCCGTATATGGTTCCATCGGACTACTGCCCGTTCCCTGAATGGACAAAACAATTGAAAGGTCGCCATTTTTCATCCGACGCATAGGTCATTGCTGCCGTGGAGACCTGGTTGGACAAACTTCTGAATTTTTTTTGAGTGGCTTGCAGAAGTTAGAGCAATGGGCTAAGAAGTGTATTGAGCACGTTGAATAACTCCCGAGTTTGGTCGCTGTAGCATGTTTCCTTCCTGGTCAGGCTAAGGACTCATCAGCACCCCCTCATAAACCTGGCTGGTGTGATGTAGTTTTCTCCTAAATATTGAAGATTGAAGAAGGAATTTTATACTCAAGTACAGTGTTTCAAGGGGGATAAAATGAGGGAGATAAATGGCTAATGTGGCATGCATGGGCACTGTTGCAAATGTTTAGAAGATTTTAGTTGTAAAAGCCAAAGTGGAAAGGCTTAGGCAGAAGTTGGATCATGATATTAAAATGGATCTAGGAGAATCGAGTTAATGTAGTTTGAGAACATGGACTGTAATTGACTCAGGATCGGGTGGTGTGGTAGGCTGTTATAAACTTAGGGCTCCATATGAGGCAGAATATTTTTTTACCTAGTTTTCTGACAGTCCATGAAGCAGAATCAAACTACATGGAATTAGTTATCTGAAGTCACATTTCCTTCATAGATGAGGTTTCAGTTACACCTCCTTGAGTCTTTTGTATGATCCTTATGTTTATTAATTGGATGGACCATGTTTGTAAGTTTCATTCAGTGACAATAAAAATTCTGATTATTATTCCAGTTGTGGATTCCTGCAGGATAGGGATGCTGTTGGAATAACTAAAGCAAGCACATTTATGTCTGTATTTATTTTTGATGTTCACTCATACATTGGTTGAGTCACAATATGCAAGTCCTGTGTACATGTTGGGGAGGTGGTGCATGAGCCACAATTAAAGGTTCACCATTAGCTGGTGCCAGCTACAGCAGTGGGGCAAACAACTAACAGTATACTGCAGGTCGGTGCTCGCTGGACAGTCTCATGGAAAGGGCCATTCTGAGTTGGTGGGATGTTCCCACATAACCCTCCCTCTCCCCCCGGAAAAGAGAACATGGGCGTTGAAGCATGCCGGAAAATGAATACTGCAACCAGAGCTTGTGGTCCGTAGAGCCCGAGTAGCTGGTGTGGCATCCGCGACTGGAGCTCTGTGGTGCTGAGCTGGTGAATTGCTGGTGTTGGTGGTGGTGCTGTGTCAGGTCTCTTCCAAAATGTATGCAGGTTTGACGCGGTCTGCTGACATGGTTATCTGCTTGCCACGCCAATAATCTTGAATTTTTTTTTCAGTGCAGACAGTGACTTTTGGCCAATACATGATGGGTCCAAAGCATGGTGTATGGTGTCCTGCCATAGTAGGTCATGTTTTGAGTCTTGGAGTTCCTTGTGGATGAATGTGGGGGGGGTGTGTGAATGGTGTGCTGCCGTGATCAGATGATGCTGGTTCATGGCACATGATGGTGGCTTTAATATGGGGTGTCAGCATTCTGCTTGGCCATTGGCGAAGTGGGGACTTGTCGAGCATAGATGGATGTCATAGCTTTTCCAGGCAGTGGAAGAGCTGGGACTCAAACTGATGTCCTTGGTCTGTCGTGATGGTCTTTTTTCAACCAAAGCGGGCTATCCAACCAGAGATCGGAGCTGAGCTGGTGATGTCTGGAAGAGGAAAGGCTTCCGGCCATTGGGTGCAGCGGTCCACTGCTATGAGATAGTGTTGAAATCCTGCTGAGGATGGTAGAGGACCAACAAGGTCAATATGTATGTGGAGGAAATGGGCAGTTGGAAGGGGGAAGTCGCCAAAGGGAAAGGTGATGTGCATACTTGTTTTTATGTCTAATGGGGTATTGGTCAGGGATAGGGTGTACGTTTAGGGCTTGGTAATCTCCATACAGCTGCTATCTGCCTTCCATCTCTTGCCCTTCTTGGGCAAAAGATGGAGGGCAGATGGCCATGGTTCCGTGTTGATGTTTTGTGCTGTGCCATATCGCACCATGCTGTCGAACTCAGCCTTGGCCACTGTCAGGCGGTCAGGAGCAAGGCGGCATGGGCTGCAGACCACTGGGAGTCCAGGTGTTGTGCTGATATGGTGAATGGTGTTCTGCTGCACCTTGCGGTGGATCCCCCCCCCCCAAGAAATTCTGCCAGGAGGTTGTCTGTAGGTGCTGCGCTGGTGATGGTCTTCACATTGGGGACTGAAGTGGGTGCAGTGTGGCCAACAAGCATAAAACTATAATGTTCTGATATTAAAACTATGTGATGGTGAGCCGCTTCAAGGACAAGTTTGCAACCATGTTTATTCTGTCTGGAGTGTGTATACAAACCTCTTTCTCAATCTGTGTGATCGAAAGGGATCTCGACCAGATGGAATGTTTATTTTATTCATTGCACTTTATTCAGTGCATTTGTGGGTTAAGATATTGGTTATGTAGTACTGAATAGCAGGATGACTAGTGAACAGTGAATTGTACAGGATGTGGATGGTAGCAGTAATGGCCTAATTTTAGGTACTTTTCCAGAATTTTCCTGAAGTGACTGAGAAAAAACCATGAAAGACAACCAGTATGCAAAATAGGCATATCCCAAATATCCCAGAGGCTTTACCACTTGAGCCAGCATGCATGGTGTCCTCATTCAAATATTGTTTGGTTAATATCTGTTTGTATACATCTTCCAACCCCAAAATTCATTATCTTCTTACTAAATTAGGAAAAATAAATGTTTCTTGAATATCATCTCAGTCAAGAAGGCATTTCTTTGCTTGTGTCCCCCACACACCATGCCTCTTTCATTAATAGTAAATTGTGAATATTTTAGTAAGTCACAGTAAATATAGCAGTTCGGAGTATGTACCATAATGTCATATCTTTAATGCATTTGTCTTTAGAATGGGTCACAGTAATATGAGGAATGGACAGATCTACCAACTTTTCTTACATCTTACCTTTTCATTCTAGGAAAGAACCTTATCCAAGTCCTGCAGCCTTACTAAAGACCGGGATTGATCTTGGATGAGTTTTCCTAATAATCTCTGGGTCCAACTTACCTGAGCCCAGAGAGAAATACCTCCTACATGTTAGAGAGTTGCAAGTCTATCGCATGCAGAAATTTTTGTTGAGTGCTGAGGCCAAAAATAAGGCCACAAACCCTGTAAGCTACACATTACAGGAGAATATATCAAGTGCAGGTTCTGGCCCAATAAATATATTGGCTATGCCCTCCATTGCTAAGTACCTATAGGTTCCCATTGTGGAACCCATATGAAAACAAATGCTCCATTTCTGGAGCCTTGTATTACACATCTCTTGGAGTTCTCATTATATAAGCCCTCCTTCCAGGTTCCCCTTACAGAGCCTCCATATAGAGAGAGATGCTCCATTTCCAGAGCCTTATGTATTTTCAGAGCCCCAAACAAAGGGGCCATCCCTCCAGGTTCCCATTGCAGAGCTCCCATAGAAAGAGACATTCCATTTCCAGAACCTTTTTTTTTTTTTTAAACCTGTCTCTCAGAGTCTGCAGTAATAGAGCCCTCCTCCAGTTTTCCCCAGCGTGGCCCCTGTGGAGTGAAGTGCCCCTTTCCAGAACCTTCTTTTACTTCTCTCTTTACTTAGAGAAAAAAAAGAGGTCTGTATTAGGCCCATAGATCTGAACTTTAGTCCCCTATTTCATCCATGAGCCACCTGTAAATCAGAGAAGCCCTTGGATGGCCATAGCATCCTTTGGGCCACAAATCCAACCCTCTGTGGATAGAAAAATAGCCATATAAGATGTCTCCAAATTATATTTAGGCTTCATGGAATCACTTCTCATCCTATAAATGGGTTGAGGCTCTTTAAGTCTATCCTAGGATTTCTCCTGTGCAAGAGCTACTCCATTTCCAGAGCCACTGGTCTGTTCCTTCGTATCTCTTGGAGTCCTCAAGTAAGGAGAACTCCCACAAAATGAGGAGAAAATGAAGAGTCGCCATCAACACAGCCTCGCGCGGATGGAAGGCCTACGTACAGTAGGGTGCAGCTTGATTCCCCAAGGGGATTGGTTATGACACTTCTATGACTGCTACAGTGCCAAGCACAATACCTTCCACATTGGCTTGAATAGACCAGAGTCCTATCAGTCAGCGTGTGTTGTTGTAACCCTCTTCAGGGTATCCCCTCCACACCTATTATTACCTCCCATGTGAACCAGAGTGTGCATTGCCAGCATGTGTCATAGTAACACCCTCAGGGCACCCAGTCCACCCCTGTCACCATTTGCACATAACCTTGAAATGCAGATGAGAGGTTGGGTTTATGGGGGGCATGGCTGTAGAAGGAATGAAAATGTGTTAAGCAACTTACAAATTGAGCCTACATGTGAATTTTTTAAACATTGTACCGAATCGTAATTGTGATGAGGTTAGATAGATAACTGTACTCTGATTTATGTCAAAATGGACATGTATCTGTTGTCCTTTGAAGGGAGGAGACCACTTGAGGCCTGCAGTCTTCTGGGATGGTATGCAGCATATTTTGGTAGCTGTTTAATGATGTTTTGTGACAGCCTATCAGTCCCATCCAGATGGGACTGATAGGCCATCATGAATTGTTGGTAAACAGCTACCAACATATGCTGCCTAACCTTCATAAGAGTGAAGGCTTCAACTATGCTTTGGCAGAAGCTTGAAATCTTGCAAGAGGCCACTTGCACTGGGAGGTGGGAAGGCAGTTATGCCAGGTTAGAGGTTGTGACATTTTATGAAGGCATTGTACCAGATTTAGTTTTTTTACTTGTAAGGAGAGGTATAGCAAAGATGATTTTGTAACGAGGGAACTGTTATGTAATTTAACAGTGTGATAAGTCTCAGAACTAAATGATCAGCTGTTTTGATATTTGTGGCGGACAGAACTGCATGATGTAATTCACTTATGTCACCCCTTGTTCCATCAGCCTTAAATGTTGCTGTAGTAGATATAGTATGTGAGTTGTTATGAACTGAGACATAGTTAAAAAAAATCGTGGTCAAGAGCTTTTTTTTTTTTTTTTTTTTTTTTGTTTTTTTTTGGGTTTTTTTTAAAAAATTTTTTTTTTAATTTTTTTTTTTTGTTTTTTTTTTTGTGTTTTTTTTTTTGTGAATTTTGTTAAAAAAAATGGTGGGGAAGGGTTTTTTTTTTTTTTTTTTTTTTGTGGTGTTCTAGGAATCTTGATACAAAACTTACCTCGAACTCTAATGCATGTTGATTTGTTGATTGGATACTGTGTGTGTAGCTAAAAATGTTCATGAATGGTGTGTTTCACAGTGTTTGAAGCG
>Ga0123355_10021600_pt1 | contig 10304 bp, 4 predicted proteins | sample TergutEmb28metaG_3_FD_89872 | JGI IMG/M metagenome (GOLD analysis project Ga0123355, IMG submission 89872) | Embiratermes neotenicus P1 segment gut microbial communities from Petit-Saut dam, French Guiana - Emb289 P1 | ecosystem: Host-associated > Arthropoda: Insects > Digestive system > Gut ... | reverse complement strand
AGAAAAAAAAATTGAAAAAAAAAAAAAAAAAAAAAAGTAAAAAGGATGAGAGGAAAAAAAAAAAAAAAAAAAAAAAAGGTGGGGGACTAATTCTGAATTACCTGCATCTTTGAAAAAGATATATTTGTAGATTTCTTAAACCCCGAACTGAAGCCCTCATTTAATAATAATAATAATAATAATAATAATAATAATAATTGGTAAATGTGCATTAATCGCTTTGAAATACACACTGAGGAAATTATAGATAGCATAATGGAAAAATATTATGTTCCTCAGTTATGCTAATGCTACTGGTGAACCGTAGGTCTGTTATGCAATTCTGTTTGCAGTACGACATTCATATTAGAAATATGTTACAAGAAATGTTCAGAGTGAGGATGAATATTCACACATGTAGGTACTACACTGTCGTGTTTAGCGTTTTTTTTTGTCATTATATTGACATATATAGTGGTATTGTTTTCTGTTTTCTATGTTAGTGCCACCAGTCTGGTTTGAACTCGGCCACTTTTAATACGAAATTGTATACTAATCATACACACACCCCAGTATGACAGCAAGGCCTGTACACAATAGTAGTAAGTTATATACCGAATATGTGAGCCCCGATCCTTTCTCGACAGTCTGTGACAGACTAAGCTGGCAGAACGCGAATTGGAAGTAAACAGTTCACGGCTGTAAAATTTCAGAAGTTTTACTTTCATATTCCAAACGGTGGCCGCAAAAATTAACACCGTTCCACTCAATGCAGGTAACATAGGTATTATAAGAATATCCGAAATATCTCCATATGCTGGTTGATAGCCAACAGTCCGGCCACACTGTCAATTACACTTCTTTCAGCAAGACTGAGTAGGGTGTGCAGTTTATACCTTGTTAATGTCTTCATACTCCCTGCAGCTGTTGAATGCGTTTATGTGATAAAATGTTACTGTGTTCTCTGATCTTGTAAATGAAACCAACTTGGTGCACAATACTCTCAGTATATTTCGTGCATTTTATTTATAAACTTTTCATGTTTCGGACCTCTCCAGGTCCATCATCAGGAGGAATAACTGTATTTATACGACACTTGATATTTTGTTATTCTGTACAGCTAGCTGTCTGGTGTGCAGGGTGCATAGACAACATATATTCCTTCATACATATATGAGTACAAACACACGTATACAACATAGTACTTATGTATACCTACATAGCAGATTGCGTGCTTGGTAACCCCATATTCTGAACACCAGATTCAATGCTCAAACTGTGTACAGCAGCAGCAGCACGTGCTTCGTAAAGAAAGAAGAGTGGAGAAGAAGCAAATGGACCAAGTTAACTTAAAAACAAAGCGTTGAAGAGAACAATAATTTACCAGTAGAGAAGAGCCATACGGCAAACACATAAAACTACACATGTTTCCCCTTTCACTACACAGATGGCAGTGCCACAAATAAAAGCGCAAGAGCTTAACTGCTGCGTAACCAAAATGGCGTGTTAGTTTTCTAGAATATTTAGCGATCACGAGAATTGTGATAAAGTCCCGTTGGTACCCGGTAGTGAATATTGTCTATCAAGAAAACTCACGAAATTCAAACAAGTTCGTGGGCCTACGGATGCTGTAGTCAGGACCGGATTAAACGGGACGCAGTCGCGTCATTGCTGTAACGGTCTGGTGTCTTTTATAATAAACTGCTTGTATGAAAGTTTAATGTATTGTTTCAGTCCCCAAGTCGTTTTTATACCATTCATACCCAATTACGCTGCAAGGCTAAGCGTAAAACAACAAATACAAAAGGAGCTCTTATTAATATATTTGCCAGACTTCCAGGTTGTCCAAACTTCACACTATTTTTGAACCAGAACCGCTGTTAACATGTGGGACTATTGCACTTTTACGTTTTACTGCTTGACTAAATTCCCTAAGAAAACTGTTGCTTTTATATTTGGAACAGGCCTAATTAAGAATGGCAAGTGCAGTGCATAAAACATAAGTCAATCTTGTGTTTAAGCACTGTATCAAAAAGGCTATTTAGGGATAATTAATTTCGGGTCGCTCCTAACGAATACATTCGGTGGATTGATCAGGTTCATGCTCTTGCTGATATTAACTGAAGTCATATTCTTGAAGTTAACTTGTATAAATTTGATCTAAAATATGTAAACAACTAACAAATGCACTTCAATATTTATGATGTATTTTATTCACCATGTTCTCACCACCATGTTTCGACCGGTATTCCCGCCATCTTCAGGGTGATGTTATTATTACAAGAATGCAAAAGTACTAATGTGGCTAAATGTGTCACCATCACTCCATAACAAAATTATAATTTCGGATAAAATTATATGAGTAATATAAATATAGGTTACAAATGGATAATGATTAAAATGTTGGCAGTCAAAATTGTTTAGTCTTTGTGGAGTGATGACAGATACAGTAATGTGGTGAGTTTTCATGCAGCGTGTAGGCGATGTGTAGACATCTAGTACTAGTTCCAACTGAATGTTTAATACAGTATGGCTACCAGTAATATTTGCATTGCGATTACCAACGTATCTGTCAACTCTGTTTATAACTTGCGTATGTGAACACGTGTACGACACGTTCGCCCTGACTCCACTACTCTCCACTCAGCTCTGTAAACTTCAGAATTTCCACAAATAAACAAAAAACAAGTGACTGTGGGGATGTCACAATCTACTTTCTGCTGATCATAAAATTGACATTTTTAAGATTGTGCTAAGGTCATAAAAGTAAGTCTCACGGGTTGCTGCCAAATCCCACAAGACCACACTTTCATCAACAGAACTGTCAAAAATCTCAAATCGTGCGTTCACATTTCTTACAGAATTTTTACACTTAATAAATGGTATTAGTAAAATGACATTTAATAACTTATGAAAACGAGGAACCTACTTAAGAATAAACGTTATGAGCTTTTTGCGTTATGGAGAGTGCATGGATATCAGTTCTGAATTCTTATAAAAGGTCGTGTTAGAGATAAATGGGACTGCTGGGAATATTTCAGACCATGTTCCATTATATTTAACGTTATGTTTATTTATTTATTTATTTATTTATTTGTTCTTATGAAATAGGAATGTAACGCACCATTTTGCCGGTCCCAGTGGCCGCGCGGTCTAAGGTGTAGGCCTACGGCAGCTCGCCTGCTGAGATTGTGGGTTCGAATCCCACCGGGGGCATGGATGTCTCTCTGTTGTGAGGGTTGTGTGTTGTCAGATAGAGGTCTCTGCGACGCACTGATCACGCGTCCAGAGGAGTCCTACCGACTGTGATGCGTCGCTGTGTGTGTGTGATCTAGAAACCTCAAAAATGAGGAGGCCGTGGCCCGCGTTGGGCCGCAGCGCCACAAAAAAAAAACGTGCCATTTTAGCTCTGACTGTAACAATAACTTTAAAAAAATGATCTTTAACCTATGAATGGCTTGGAATGTTTCATGAATGGACCAGTCTTAAATTTTGACATGTAACAGACGGAAAGACCCAAGCCATGATACTGTTGATGATAATGGCAATTAAAGTTACGCTTCATTAAACATCTCAGCTGGTGCATATCAAAATAAATAGGTCTAAATTCATAAATGCCATACGTCTTTACATATCATACGTATGGCATTGCTAGAAACATGTTAGGTGCCCCCATACATATTCTGTGTCGTCTGATGCTAACATTCACAGACAAACCTCGTTTCAGTCAGAGCGACAACCCTTGGACTGACGCTCGGATATCAGGAAAAATTTATCTTGGTCATATAAAACTAAGGCCATAGAGCAGACTTCTTTTTCGGAAGCCAGCAGCCTCCCGTGTGGTCACAAAATGCTCTGTATCGTGTCGAACCCGCAAGTTTCATTGCCCCTTTTACAATCTTCGGCGTGTGGTCTCCCTGCTTATCAATTTCATAACCTCACATGCCATTTCATGTCCTGTACCATCTACACCCTTATGTCTGAGGGAATATATTCACATTTTCCCACTAAAATTTTGTTCGTTTATCTCTCCTACACCCACTACATTTGCCTCCCCTTCTCATTATCTTTGTTTTAATCTCCGTGATAATATCTTGTGGAAAGTACGAATGTTCTTGTTCCCACACATATACAGGGCGCGACTGAGTAGTGCCAGCTCAAATAATATAGTGTTGTTGTATTTAATACAGTACGGTCTGATTATTTTGTGACAAACCCACGCATAACAGATAAACATTTACTAAAAAGAGACGAAAATTAACAAGACAGGCAATGTACGTATAACGTAACACTGAGGCGCGTTCGTGCAACTATTGATGTAGTGGAAAAGCAATGAGTATTACACACCCTGAGTATATTTGTAGCCTTAGCCATCCAGCATTCAATGCGCATGCGCTTTATTGTCATCCGTGGTCCGCCCCGCTTTACAATATTTTTCCACGTTATCTCATAAACGTTGCGATTTTCGAAAAAAAAAAAAAGTTACTGAACACAAAACGTGTGTTTTGATTTTCTCTACAACTTTTGTCTGGAACATTTCCAATTCTAAAAAGAAATGAGCGAGATATGACAAAAATGTTTATTGGTCTTCATGTAAAGTACCCTTTATTCTTGTTCGATTGTAATGACACTTGAATTTTCTCGACAAATTTTCGAAAAATCCCCAAATATCAAATTTCACGAAAGTCCACCCATTGGGATCCGAGTTGTTCCATGCAGACAGACGAACGGACGGACGGACGGACAAACATGACGAAGCTAATAGTCGCTTTTCGTAATTTTGCTAACGCGCCTACAAACGAAAGCACCGCTCACAGAGGTCGGCGCTTGCGATTTTCCTATATTCCCACACGCAGTACCGAAGGCCATTTCCACATGAAGGAGAAGTTTCCTACCGCATGTTCCTAGTCACAAATTGCCCCCATCTCGAGACACATTTACCTTGATGATGGAGACACGCAACCAGTTACCAGACTACGCTGTGTTGTAAATCGGAAGACCACAGTACGAACCTTCACGAGAACGAAAATCTTGAATCTCATATAGGTGCTTAATTAAACTTCGTTCCATGAATATGTATGACGGCGTAGAGGTATAGCTCCGCGCGTTCTTAACCTCAACACTCATTGGAGTTGAATGGTCAGTTTCATGTCCCGGCCAGTTTTTATCCCTGGAAAGAGTTTATGTACCCCTTAAATAGGAGGCTGGTTGGGCTATGGAGCCAGAATGAACCGTGTGGAAAAAAAAAGATAAATATCTTATCCTTGTCAGAAAATGATCCCCGATTGCTCCGACCTCCAAACAGTAGCTTGTCACTAAGTTGACTGAGCTAACTCAAATCTGATAAGGGCAAGAGTGCGTAAGTTTTGTACCACAAAGTATGATGATGGGTTAGAGTCTGGTTGTTACAAAATATATTGCCAATTAATTATGTTTTTCTGGGGAATTTGTTTATACATAGAGTAAAAGAATTAAAACCATTTCACTGTCAACTTAACCAGCTGGGATCAACCGTGTAGTATTTCACAGTGAAAGGAAATATTCATGTTTTATCTGTTACAGTTTAAATGTGTGAAGAAGACTGCATGCTTACATTGAACATTAAGTTGTGAAACATGTGAGAATTTAATACAGTAATACTGTAACAACTAACTAATTATCATTAGGCTGTTTATTTTCTGAAATTTGGCTACCTCAGGTTTCTTGCAGCAGTGGTGTGTAATTCAGCACATGGAGCAAGAAAGTTGTGATCGTCAGGTATTGCTGAATTCACAGTGCTTTCAAAAGTTATTTAGTTTGCTAGAATAAAGCTGTATAATATGATCTCATTCCAAGTAAAGTGTTTATCCAGAAAGAGAAGACAATGTATGGTAGCATTACAAGAATTCCTATTTCAGCACATCTATTCCATTGATAAGCTTGTAAATATTGAGTGATGAATAGCAGTTTGAACATTATAGTTTATGCTATTATTATAATAAGAAGTGCTATTCATGTGTGATTTCTGTGTTTGGTGTCCAAATATAATTTTGTTTCCATTTAAGCTTTATAGTCTCAATCTCCCCTACATGTGACTTTGTTTTCATTTGTTTTATCAGCAAGTTTAGTGTGCCTTCAGTTGTCACTATGTTATGTTTATAAATATTCTGTGTTTATTGTACCTTGATGTATTCCATATCATAATGACCGGGATCCATGGAATGCATTTCATCTGTCTGTGTAACACCAAATGAAGGTGGATCCAATTATTTCAAAAATAAAATGTGAGCAATGTGTTAAGAAACGGTTGACGCTTATTCTAAAGTACTATCCTGTTTGAAGCGCAAATGACTGACAAAATAATGACCAACTGCGGATTATAATAGTTGACTGCAAAGGCTAATATTCGAACATGGGAAATCTCACAATCGCGAGGGTCACTGTGCTTGTTGCCGATTGAGCTTTCGATGTCAACACTAGTCCCTTATAGATGGCGTCTTTTGCAGTAATTTGATTAGTGGTAAAAACAAGTAATCGGTGTCTGTATTCCGTGATCGGATGTCAAAGATTGTTGCAATGTGGCAATATGTTGCAACTTTATGTTGCCGTTTGAATGTCATGAACAACCCAGTGCGGTTTATGCATTTGTGAAGTACATTGCATTGTCAAAAACATTATGGAAAAAGAGAGGTAAATATTCAGTATGCCTTACAATCTTGACTTATGCCAACAGGTACTGCATGCGTTAAACTTGGTATATTAGTTTGATTTTTATGTCGGACTTAACCTAATTTCTGACGTTCTTCACGGCGAGGGTCGTGATCCTTAAGGCCCTGGCGTAAACAGTAGTTATTGAACATCAGTAAGTGTTGAAATCGATGTGCATAAGAATTCATGGTTATGATTGAATGACAGTGAATGATGAATTGGAAGTGACATTGTAATTAGTGGCAGTGGCCTAAGTTTGACTTCCTGTCATTTCTTACTTTCTTAATATAATTTGGCGAGGGCAGTTGCTTCCAAAATGGTGGGATGAGGTCGTAGTTACACCATACATAAGCAAGACGACCTAAAGGAATTTGACATTTATGTATGATGGAATTTGCCTCCTCAGTTGCAGGTATAAAATGTATGCAAACAAGAGTAAACGTCGTGATTAATAGAGAAATAAATTAGTTGAAAAACAGAGTGGGTTCGGAAGAGGATATTCATATGGTGATAAACTTATATTCTCAAAACTTGTTAGAAAATCATGCAAATTTTGTGTTGACAGTCATGTGACTTTTGTTCAACTGGTGAAAGCATTTGAGTACAATATAATTAATCTCTCGTAAATGATGGCATCAGCTGATATACTGGTTCAGATCATTGGTTCTGTATTTGACATGTATAATAAAAGTTACATCTAGGTAAAAATGCAATGAGGTATACATGATTGGGGACACTTCAACAGAAAAATGAGACAAGGTTGTGGTTTTTCCCATTGTCGATTTATAATTATATGGATAGTATTCTGTAATACTTGAGATGGGACTCAATGAGGAATACATATCAACAAAACCTTCACCTTAGGTGTATTGCAGTTTGCGTATGATCAAAAAATAATAGTCAGAGTAAAGTTAAATTGTAGTGTTGTGTAAGCAATGTGCATCTAATTGCCTCAGAATTCAACATGTCATTGCGTTTAAAAAACGTGTAATTGTTTTTAAGTAATTTTTTTCGTTTTGGTGAGTTATAGCCATCTCTGTAGCAATAACAGACCAGTCATTTTCTAGCCAACTAACAACAATGCGGGGATGACTGTTGCATTGGTTGAAAGGAGGCGTGTGTATTTTTGGTCATAAAGATCTATATTTAAGCCAAATTAATGTTTCACATAACTGTAAAGAAAAAGATTTGTAAATTTGTGCTGTTGAACTAGGTACTGAATTACCTAAATTAATTATAGTAAACTTACACAGAGCACCTGTCGGCAATTTTAATTAATTTATAAAGACTCTAGATGATGCTTTGAAATGTCTGTATAAACCTAAAGCACAACTTTTAATTTGTGGAGATATAAACACAGATTTTCTCATTGAAATTGAAATTGAAACATTGAAAGCAACTGGAATAAAAAACTTGCTTCATTATTCACAACATACAATCTGTTGCACACAGCAAATAGTTATAAAATACAGATTAAAGTTGTTTGGGGTAACTCTTCGAACAGTCGGAAGATTGTCACTTTACAAAAGAAAATTGTCAGCATTATGGCTGGTACACAACCCAGAACCTCATGTAGAAGTCTATTTAAACAAATAGAGATGCTGCCTGTTCCATTCCAGTATATACTGTCATTAATGAACTTCATTATGAAAAATCAGGAAATTTTTCAAATAAATTCGTCTTTACCCAATATTAATACAAGGAATAAGCATCGTCGTCATAGACCAAATTCCAACCCATCTTGTTTTCAAAAAAGTACATTTTATGCTGGCATAAAAATTTTCTACAGTTTACCAAAATTCTCAAGAATGACAAGGCAGAATTTAAAGCAACCTTAAAAAATACTTACATAAACACTCCTTTTACTCTAGATGATTTTTTTTTATGTATAAAGATGATTTATAATACTGCTTTTATAAAATGTTTGCAGTATTTTACACTGTAAACTTGTATGATTTGTGACTTTCCCCATCCCATTGACCTTGTGGCTCATGGATCCATGGAATGTATGTAGGTATCTCTAACAGCTGTCTACAGAAACATTGAAAGGTATGTGTCAGTCATATATCACCAAACAGCTGCAGGGGAAAGTGTATGATTTGGAAGGAGTTGATAGCAAAATTGTATCAGTGATGAAATACTGGAACTGGTTATTACAGTTAACCCTCTCTATTACATTGTATCATATGAGGTGACAAGGATATGTCATAAAAATATCAAAATTTGTCCAAATGTAGAGCAGTGAATTGGGTATGCAACCCTTCATTTTTTACAAAACTTACAAGACTGAGCAGTAACAAAACCGTTGTTAAGACCTACGTTGGCATATGGAAGAGACGTTCGGAAGAAGAAATGTTGCTGTCTTTTACTATCGTTGGCATCACAAATTAGCTTCTGTGACTTTTTCGATCCCAAAAGTCATCCATGTTATTGTAACTCTCTTTTTTTTCCACTTTGTTGCATGTTTCAGGTTCTCATTACTGTTACTGGAACCTGCAGAAATATATTTTGAAGATTTTAGTGCCTTTTTGTTTCCTCTGGATGCAGATGAACATGACTTTGAGAAGAAGAAACAGATTGGACGACTCAAAATGTGTTCAAAGTCAATTGTGTTTGACCCTAAAGATATTAACAAACCACTTATAAAAATTCCCTTGAAAGAGTGTATAAGCATATCAGAATGGGATGGAGAACTCGCATCTAGGTATAGTATATTCATATATGTTGAGTTGCTTCCATTGTGCTGTATATATTGACATATTTTTGTCAATTTCTGTTCCAAGTTTATGTATATAAGAAGAGTGGGAGAAATGTGAGCACTCTGTTTCCCTGATAATGGAAGTGATATTTGGGGTGGGAGATTCTTTTTATTAAATCTTACCTGGAGACATGCCTGGCCAAGGTTTGTCTTGGTTTCTCTGAACTTCTATATGCCATTGCCAGTATAGTTCCAACCCAGTTCACCCTACCTAATCATCATCTCATCCCATCTCATCTCATTTACCCTTGCATAGGTTTATGAAGTTGTTAGAGGTACATTGTATTCAGTGATTAGTCACTCATAAAATGATAGTGTCAGCTCGTATCCAGTGCAGTTAAATTTCATCAACCCTTTTTTGGTTGTTTGATATTTTATTAATCAGGTTTATAACTCACACAAACAAGCTAATGTAAAAATAATTTTTTTTCGTTCAGGTGACCGTGCATCATGATAATTTCTTTTAATAAAACTAACTAGATGTACTAATTTCTCAAATTTATTCTTGGAATAAAACTCTACATGTTTTGGACAGTTCCTCTGTCCATCATGAGGAGTTTTTCACTGTGCATACAGCAATGTTATATGGCATACAGGTTTGCTGACAGCTTGCTTGCAGTTGTCAGCAAACCTGTATGACCTATTTCAGACAGCTCTTCTGTCCATCATCAGGAGTTTTTCACTATAGACACAGCAATGGTATATGTCATACAGGTTTGCTGACAGCTTGCTTGCAAGTTGTCAGCAAACCTGTATGACCTATACCAGTGATGGGCAAACTTTTTAAAGAGGGGGCCAAAGGAAAGGAAAAAAACTTTAGGCGGGCCAATATAATTTATTAAAAAATAACAATGATACATTTTACAAAATTCTTGTATTT
>Ga0123355_10021599_pt1 | contig 10304 bp, 6 predicted proteins | sample TergutEmb28metaG_3_FD_89872 | JGI IMG/M metagenome (GOLD analysis project Ga0123355, IMG submission 89872) | Embiratermes neotenicus P1 segment gut microbial communities from Petit-Saut dam, French Guiana - Emb289 P1 | ecosystem: Host-associated > Arthropoda: Insects > Digestive system > Gut ... | reverse complement strand
CTATAAAGGCTCCTAACATTCCACGTACCTAGTTTCATACCTCTTTGTATGTTGCGCGATGATTCCCCTAGAAACACTCCCCCCCGGAGATCCGAGTGGGGGGGAGTAGTTTACCTCCAGATTGTTTTGTCTCCAGAGGAATCATCTCGCATGTGAGTGTTTCTGAACATTAGTTTTAACAGGGAAGGGTTGTTAGCACATCGCCAACCCCCAAGCAGGAGGACCACCCCTTGTCGGCTGTCCGCGACTGCTTATTCAATTTATTCGCAGCTACCCTCCTTATCGGAGGCCGTTCCTCTATCCGTAAGCTGAGGCCGTGGTGACAGGGACCCACTAACACAGAAAATTAAGGCAGTATATATATATATATATATATATACGGCAACATCCGCACCGCACACACGACCTACGCAGCGGCTCTCAAGACCACCAACCATCCAAAAACTCGGTACAGAAAACCATACGCTGCAACTCAATATCCAATGGTCCTGATGATGGGCGTTATGTACCTGAAACATGTCGAGCTAAGAATGCATTCATGAAATTACCTTGTTGCATCAAGTTGGTATTTCAAGTTATTTCAACGCTATCTGTCTATATGTGATGCTGAACCTCCCGTACCCAAAGCAAAATACTGGCCCAACTAATACAATGGAACGGCAATGTAAGTAACCATATCGGAAACCTCCTGCTAAACTGAAAATTTACTCATGCACAACAAGTTTTTGGAGTTGCTTACGAGTGCTCGAGAATGAAGTGTCCGAACCAGGGATGTTTAGAGGAGCTGCAGACTGGGCAGCTGCCTGAGAATCCAAACATCAACGGGTCCAGGAAAGGTTGGTTATTTTCTGATTTGATATCAAATAAATCTCGTATATAAATTCCTGCATTGCTTTACCAGCCTCATCAGTTCAGGGCAATGCCTAGATAGGAACTGCAACTTTATTTTTTAGATCTGGCAAAAAATTGTCTTACACAGTCCCTGGACACAACCATGGAACTTGATCTTCAAAATGATTGCCAAGAAAGGTCAGTTCTCGCCGTGCTGCCAGAGGTAACTCCACTTCTTAATCTGCAGGAAGTTTCACTTTTTGAGCAGAATTCCGGAATTCATAAAGCTGATTCCGAAGCATTTCTCTCCAAATTCGTTAATTGTGATTAAAACATGGAACAAAACTGGTATCCTAAAAAATAGAAGGTTGTGGGCACATTGTGATTCACAAACTAAAAAGAGTCTCTTACTTGGAACACTTACCACAAAGACGACAGCTCTTTCTGTGTCGCATAACTTCAAAACTTCACAGAAAGAAAACGAGAAGGGAAGGTAGCGGCAGAGCTCTTCACAACGATACCTCTCACATATTTCATGAGCAGCAATCTCTGCTATAAGGGAAGGTAGCCCTGTGGTACTATATCGTTCATACGACGGTCAAAATCTGGCCACAAGGGTTTATTTTCTGTTCCAGTAACACGTACTTGCGTGCATCTCGATTTACAAAGCACGATAAATTTAGATATGACACTTCATAATGGTCTGAGGAAGGAGAAAGATGCTTTTAATATTTTGTGCAAAGACAAATTGTCCAACAAAAAAAAACACTTTAATTAATTTATTCAATCAATAACTAACGTTTTGTTGGACTATTTGCTTCCTCTGAATGGAAGAATTACACTCTAAACGCAGCAGAATGCCAGCTGTACAATTTTTTTTTTCCTCGGTGGTTCATTTATATCCGCGAATTAGACGAAGTTGTCAGAAATTTAAGGGCAAACTTACTGTACCTCATCTGCTTCATCGTCATGCAGAATGCATAATTCTCTGTCCGTAATAATAGTCAATTTTCAGTAAATTAAAATTGTGTGTATTCATGTGTTTACAATATCACAGATATGATATTTGTAGGGCAATAATTTGAAGGTGCACTAATTTGATTTTCCTGGAATATTTTTACCCAGTTTAATTTGTTTTTCGTCATGTACGATGTTGCACCGGTCGGGTGATGCGATTATGTATTGCTGTGAAGCGCTGTGCTAACCTCCAGTTCCATATACTGCTGCTGCCTGCAAACTGTCATTCCACGCACAAGTGATTAACAGACAATGAACTCAATTTCCCATAAATAATATCATGCACCTTACAGAATATGTTTAAAACAAGCCTACAGTTCATTTCAAATATTAATTAAACTGGGTTTAATGTATAAAGTGCCGAGCAAGTTTGCCCGAAAGGTAAAGCTTCTGGCTTGTATTTAGGAGTTGTCCAGTTCACATCTCTGCCAGGACACCGGCTATTTGTGGGTTGTTGGAGGTTTGTTGGCGGCCGTACATTCAAATGAAGGAACAGCGTTTCACAACAGGCAAACGCACTTCCTTCCACGTCCCTTCAAATTTATTATTCGTTACTTACATGTCGACGCCACACAGACCCAGAAACTAAAAGCATCGTTAAATGAACTATAAATTTCTAGAAATGCAAGATCACATTTATTGCATATGGAGTAAACAAGCATCTTAATTAGGTTTCGAGGTAGGCAAAGCGTAGAATATAGTTTAGGTAGCCGGTACACCAAACGTTGTCTTCACCAAAATGTCCAAGCCTTGTCGGCGCCCACCCAGTATAATATACAACATGAGTGGGGGCTTTTCCCACGGTGTTAGTTTGGTTGAGACGCCAACCGACAGTTCTAATAGGCCTATATATAGCTCCGACAGATAAAAACGCGTGGAGCTATACCTCTAATTTCTCATACTGCTTCATCTAGTGGTGTTTAAGGAACAAAAACAAGTTTACCTTACTTACACTTCACTGTATTATTATTATTATTATTATTATTATTATTACCAGCAATGTGCGGGTTCGAATCCCGCCGGGGCAAGGATGTTTGTGTCTTGTAAGTGTTGTGTGTTGTCAGGTGGAGTCTTTTCAATGGGCCAATCACTCGTTAATAGGAGTCCTACCGAGTGTAGTATGTACCAGTGTGATCGCGAAGCCTCGACAATGAGGAGACCTTGGCTCACTGGGACCTTTGGAGACACGAAGATAAAGTGCCAGTCTTAACAGTAGAAGCAGTTCTGGTCGAGCAGGAACAATATCAGTAGTGCCATTGGTTATATTTACAAGTACGATAGTTTTATTTTTTAATTTTCTGTACCACACGTCTGTCTGCAAGTAGGGCAAGTACGAACTCCAAAGAGGGTTGAAAATATATTCTAATTCTTCTAAATACGTCAAATAAATTACATTCAGTGACGTGTGTATTTTAAATGAGCCAGCATATCTACTAATAACATTATAAATAAATGAAAACGCCATATAAAGAAAACTTATATTTGAGAATACTAAAATTGATACTGAAACAATAAGCCTGGTGTCTATCGGTTGGATTCATCTGACTTTGATCAGAGTCCAGTGGCAGGGTTTTCTAAAACGTAGTGGAACTTCGAATTTCATAAGTTGAGAAATCTTAATTCTCTTAAAAACCGTTAGTTCATTTATGTACAAGAGTATGTATAGGTAAAAATAAATATAAGTTGTAAATGCACACACGATTGTTGAGACCTGTGTACTATGTAGCACAAACTAAGAGCTCAAGACAGCGTGAGAAGTGCGTGAAATAGATCTCTTTGGATGTCTATGAGTAGATAGGAGGATCAAGGACCCTGAAGAAATGCGATGGGAATGTAAGGACTGAACTATTTGGCACAGTGTGAGGACGAGTCTTGGATGTCAAGAATTTCGTAACAAAATTTCGGGATCCAAAAACGGTGAGGAATTTGTTGGGTAGATGAGGGACTGACCTTTTCTCAAGTGGATGTCCAATCCATGAATTTGATTAGAAACAACCGTGTGTTAATGCAAGGTGTAAACACAAACAATGACTGCAAAATTGTGCAAATTGCTCTACATTTCCCTGTGAAAAAAAAAACACTAAATGTAACACTGAAAATCTTTTATTTTGCTAATATATTATATACATGACGTTCATATAATCATCAGAACGAATAGCGTTTTCCCCAACATCATTAACCCAGTTTCTCATGGCAGGGACGCGCATTATATCCCGATTAATTACATGTAAGTTTTGTGATGGAATAAATGTCGGTGCGATAAGTATTCTCGGAAAAACAAGGTTTTCCTCCACCAGCATTATTCCACCAATCCTTCATAATCATCTTCTCCTTAATACTAATCTTACACGAAGGTAAAGACAAAGACACTGAAGCCTGAGAACCTTCAAAGTACGATAAAAGGGGAAACACTGAAAATAAAAATATTTTCACAACGTTTCTTTCAGATTTTGGAAGGGTAATAAACTTTATTTTATTTATGAGCAGTTTTAATGAACGGTATACACTAACAGCAATAATAATTTTTATTTTCTCAAGAAATCATCTTCTCGAAGCATAAGCTCCTGCCTCGTACGGTAATTTCACACATGTCTTACTGCATCATACAAGGTTATGTACTAAACACACATTCATTTTCTCTGATTATCGCGTATCTTCCTCTCCTACTAACTTCCGGAGAATGTATTATGTCGATCAGGCCACAAGAGCTTGCTTACATATCCTTTCCCATTCATCAATGACCACGTTATTCGACATTATATAGCCTGAAAACAACGTTCAATAAACCACAAAAGTTACACGGATTCCTCCAAAAGGGATTTAATTTGGTGACAGCTTTTATGTACAAGTAATTTGCCTCACGTTTTCTGCGTGTAACAAACCTCCAGCAGCTTCTGCTGGAAGAATTTCATTGATGTTTACAGATGAACAAATTTCCTCGACACCCACTTCACCTTTGTTAGCTGAAATAAATCTGCTAGTGTGTGTGCGTGCGTGTGTGTGTTTGCGTGCGTGCGTGATAAACAATTACTTAATGATTATCTATTGATGTGAGATAACAGATAATTCGTACACTAATGTTATGTTAGATGTAATATATATTATTTGACGTGTACTTCATATATACCATGTTTCAGTGCTCAGCTGTACCTCAGGCCAATGACTGCCATTACACTGACAGATATTGCATTATTTGTGACCTAAACTGCTGCCATTAGGAAGCGAGAGTAGATCAGTTGATATAGTGACTGGGATGTGGGGTGTGGGAAGGATAAATCGGGCTTAGATCCCGACTGGGTTAAAGAGACTCTTATCACAACCGTACAGAGTGACTCTAAGGTCACCTAACCTGCAGTGCAGAAGAGTGCAGAAGAGGCTGCCTCCACAGGTTAAAGCGTCAGGGAAATGAACCTGATCACTCTATAACACATAGTGTAGATGTAACAAATGCATGGATCCCTACCTTCTCTCCCACATATGCCTACATGGTTTGTTCGTAAATTGGCACGGACATCTTTGCCACTAAAAATATACACAGCTGCCCAGCTGCCATAATAATTGCATGTAGACTCCTCTCAATACTATCACAATACTGGATTACCAAAAAAAAAAAATTAAAACCAAGAGTTAAATTTTTAAGTCGCTCATATGTTGCTCCGAGATAAAGTCTCCGAAGGTCACACACCCTCTCTATTGTTTGAAATTAGGAACGTTCTTGTATAAAGATATTAATGGTACTTTATGTTTTTGTACCGGGCGTTGTGATGCAATATTATAAAGTAAACCGACAAGAACTTAAAATTTTATAGTTAGATATCTTACATAGCCTTTCATTGTAATTTCAACATAAAAATAACGTAAAAAATAACAATAGAATGTATAAATGGTCTTCCTGATGATGAACACATGGTGTTCGAAGCACGTAGAAGACACTAAGAATTAATTTTTTGACGTTTCGCTGACCGCGCATCTCAGTATATTTATCTCAGTAATTAACCAACTTGATGCACAAAATTTCTGTTTTACAATAAGTTTATTTCATGCCTCTACACATTTCGAGCACATGTGTTCATCATCAGGAGGTCAAAATTGTATTACACAGCCTCTGGTATCTTCACACGTATAGGTATGATGATACCAGAGGCTGTGTAATACAATTTTGACCTCCTGATGATGAGTACATGTGCTCGAAACATGTAGAGGCATGAAATAAACTTATTGTAAAACAAAAATTTTGTGCATCAAGTTGGTTAGTTACTGAGATAAAATCAAGAATTAAATAAAAACATTAATTTGAAAAGTGTGTAATTGTTGGTTTACGTTACACAGTTATATCAACGGTACTTCTGACGTAAAACTTCTTCTTGGAAAGGAAAGAGGGGACTGTAATCTGCAATGCTAAACCGTAAGTTAAACAACAAATACATTATATACTTCAAGTTAACAAGATTAAGCAGTGTATATCCTACTGATTCTGTAATGTATATTCACACTTGCTGTTAGTCATAATTTTGTAACTTATATTTTAAGGAGTTCCTACCATAAAAAGGAGAGCCCGTTTACTTTAAGACAGACCCGAAGAATCTCGTAAGCCTAACCACAGAAAGCATTGATTATCACAGATTCCTAACAGAATTAACAGGCAAGGATTCGGAAGCAGCTGTCAGCCGCTTGTTTTAGAGATTTACCCACACTAGCCCACAAAAAGTGAAGGAATCCAAATTGTAATACTAATTTGTACGTCAGCACAACTGTTTTTATTACACAAGGTAATATGTAGGCTACATGTTTCGACTAATAAATAGCCATCTTCAGGCCTATTCTTTACAGGTTAAATCACAGAATGCTGTGCACACATTGGGATCTCCGAGTGTTCACATCAGTGAAATATTTAAGCTTAAATATTACATATTACATATTACCTTGTGTAATAAAAACAGTTGTGCTGACATACAAATTAGTATTACAATACGTATCCAAGCACTTCGTGATGTCTTCATTCAAAGAAGAAATCCAAAGGAAAACGAATCCTGTACAGTTAAGTTCAGCAAAAATTATTGAATAAAAGTTAGACGGTAGCGTTAGTACCTATCAATAATATGATAACAAGGAGAAGGAGGAGGGAGAAGAAGAGGAGGAAAATAATGTTACGTCATCGTCATCAGTATCGCCAAAAAATTACAAAACTTTGGTCGTATACCTAAACAGAAAGGAACAAAACGACCGCCAATAAAAAACCTAAAAAATGATTTTGAAAACACAGACTGAGTTAAACTGGCTCCGGATATGAAAGGCAGAAATTCATATTTCTATTCCCAAAAATGTACAGAAAAGTTCATCTATTCAAGCGATTATTCTCTCAACAAAGGCTCTGATCTACGGCGTTTGATAATAGTCGTTAGTGTTAATATGAAACTTAAGCTTCAGGTCACGCTGCCTTCTAGCGAGCTGCTATGTAACTCTGTTACGTCTGTTAACCTCGCAGCTTACAACAGACCTACCCAACCGGCTTCAAATTAAGCTACACGATATAAATTTATGGGGTCTTTGGATGTTGGGCGTTATAGCAATTGTTCATTGCAGCAAGATAATATCCTATGTGTTATCTCTGTTCTTGTGCGAACAGCGAAACCTAACGTATTTGAAATGTGGGGTATAATTCTGGTTGAAAATGTGCATGAAAAGTGTGTGGTTCCCTGCTTTTGACTGCTTGGGTGTTGCAACTGGCATCCGGCTGTATTTTGTGTAGGTTACCTGACTGCTCAATGCATAATGCACAAAGCACGACGCTCTGCGCAGAATTACGAGACCCCATCCTATCTCACTTCCCAGCATCCCATTCTCTGGACCTGGATAATAAGCTCAGAATACAGGGCTCTTCAATTTGCATGCAAATGTCCTCCCACCCCCTGAACTCTTCTCCACCTCCCACAAAATCCCTCTCTTCCTCTCTTGATCTCCCAGTCTGTCCCATGGGAGAACATGAGTTGCTCAACTGCCAAACAACTTGGTTAATTGGCCGTATTGTTTGACGGCCAGTGCAGTTCCGTACTGCCGTAGATTCAGCCAAGCGTCCGGCTGACTCTACGTACTGGACACGATGGGCTCAGAAGAAGACTTATAAATTAGCGCGCGGTAACTGACAGAAAGGAAAACAATGCGCAATTTTATATATATGCGATAAAGTCGACGTAACTAAAAGTCTGAAATAAATGGAAAACAAATAGTGGCAGACGGTTTTTCGCAGCACGTTTCTTTTCCTGTGTTGTTTTGTACATTTTTTTGTTTTATGGCGATAGTTTCTGTACCACTACCACACTAATAACAGCAGAAATTGAGTTGGGCTACATCAAAACTTCTGTTACCTAAATGAAACTTTTCACTGGACAGAACTTGAAGGCAGTAGTTCTTCCGAATCTTAAAAAATAAAAACACAGATTCAAAGACAGTCAAGGACATAGCGCAAGAACGAACATTTAGTGTTCACTTTGGTAAGCACATAATTACGATCGAAGGAGAAGGTATGACTTGGGCTGAGCAAGAAAGAGATGCAATAAACAATTCAATTAGCTTCGAAAAGTGACTTTGATCATTCCTAGCAACTGAATATGAAAAATAAGAAGAAGAAGGTACTCAGACCTTCATGAACTCTTCCAGAGTTTAAAAAACTGTGAGAAGAAAGTGGTGCTTTCAGACAAGCTTCAGTTCTTGAAGAGTATTAAAAGTGAAGGATGTGTAAACTAAGCTATGGAACAATATTCTTTTCTTGACAGTCTGCGGCACTGAGATAGCCTTGCGGTAAACGTTTGGAAAGTGAATATGTCTACACATATGTCTCACATTTTGTCTGAAATCTCATGCGTGGAATTCTCGATGCTCACATTTTCCAAGCGAATATACCTCCCGCACATTGCAACGGGTTTTAATCTTCTAGGTGCCAGAACTCTGGCTATTTATGGTGTTCTCCTTGTTACGATATGTGTGCGGAAAATTTGTTTCTACAAAAATAATTCAGAGTACAGTACTGAATCCCACATTTTTTTTGTCAAGCAACAGTACTGTTTATGTACAACATACTTTATGGTAAAAAATGACAATACATTTGCAAAGAGTTGATAGATGTTCGTACATTCGTGTGTGTGTCTGTAAACATATATAAAGTGAAAATTAAGCCCCACACAATTGGTGGGTTACAGGTGTATTGCGAGGCTTTTCAAACTCGGATAAAGAGAAGGCGAGTGGTCAGTTACAATCGCAGCCCGCTCATACAGAGAGGAAACAAATAGCGGTAAACGACTATTGTGAGGGCGATCGCTTCTAACCTAATGGGAAACCTCAGTAACTTCATGCTTCAGATCCAGAGCCAGCTTATCAGCCTGGATGCTGAATATCAATGTAGTAGCTTTGGTGATGTAGCATTAAATTGCTGGAACGTAGAATGAAAACTCTTGAATAATTGTACCTGATTTTTTGTGTGAAAGAAAGACAAAACAGCATCTGCCTGACGGGTTTTTAAAGAATTTGTTTATAAAATTTGAAGCTTTACTGGGGGGGGGGGGTCCAGTTTATAGTTTTTTTTTTTTTTTTTTTTTGGTTGTGAATGTGTGGCCTTGTAAGTGGAGACTAATTTTCGAATAAACATGTTGCCTCAATCTGCAGAGAAATTTCGTTCTTGAACATACTGTCCCCATTTTCAGCGTACTCTTCAACCCTTTTACTCTGCCTTCATTTTAGGGTAGGGTAAATCCTGAAGGTGGTTTCTCCACTTTCAGAGTAGACTTAAATCGTCAGCGTGCTTCTTCCATCTTCAGGGTACACTTCAATCTTTGACCTGTTGTATTCATTTTCTGCGTAATTTCAATTCTCAATAAGCTGCCTTCATTTTCAGAATACATTTCAATTCTGAATTACTGTCCCGATTTTCAGGGTATACTTCAATCCTGAACTTGCTGTCTCCATCTTCAGAGTATTCTTCAATCCTGAACTATTGTCTTTATTTAGACTAGAGTCCTTGACACAAAGTGTGTATTCAGAGTACACGTTAATCTTAAACCTTGGCCCCATTCCAAACGAAGACGTCAAACCTCGACACGCTGTCTTCATTTTCAGGACAGACTTGTATCCTGAACGTTCTACATCCATCTAAAGGGTAAACTTCATTCGTTCATGCGGTGTCCACATTTTTTGGGTGAAGGAAGACCTGAAAGTGCTGGCCTCATTTTCATGGTAGACTTCAACCCTCAGCATATCTTCTCGATCTTCAGTACTAATCATTCGTGAAGCTGAAGACTGCGTCTTCTCCGAAATTACTTACAATGTAATGCTGTGTCACATCTCTGGAGACGCCGTAACGTGAATTCCACTTGACGTTCGTATGTGTAACAGCGTTATTTAATCTGGACGTAGGTATGGATGGGGGGGGGGGGGGGGGGAATAGGGTTGCGCGGTTTGTTCTG
>Ga0123355_10021598_pt1 | contig 10304 bp, 6 predicted proteins | sample TergutEmb28metaG_3_FD_89872 | JGI IMG/M metagenome (GOLD analysis project Ga0123355, IMG submission 89872) | Embiratermes neotenicus P1 segment gut microbial communities from Petit-Saut dam, French Guiana - Emb289 P1 | ecosystem: Host-associated > Arthropoda: Insects > Digestive system > Gut ... | reverse complement strand
TCGAAACATGTCGGAGTGTTTTAAAGTGTTTTAAAAGTGTTTTATGTGAAATTATATGTGCATTCGTTGGTTGATAAATTGAAGTGATTCTACGAAAATGCACGGTGCTACAATAAGATTTATGAATGTGGGAGTTTTGTGTAGTTATACTGACAGTGTAAGACGGAGGTACTCGGAGCACAACTTGTCCCATTGCCACTTTGTCCACGTAGAGTGGCCTGGGATTGAACTCGAACCTCCGCGGCGAGAGGCCTTAGATTAACCACCTGAGCCGTGGCACGATCCATAAATTTCTTTAGATAATTTTGTAACGGCTAGGATTTGAACCTATCATGTTGTGTCAGGAAACCCATATTTTCTGGTTTACGTTAAGCACGGCAGAAACGTTCTTTCCACTAGTCTTGCTGCATGAAATGCCTTGATGAATTATTTCAGACACGTTTTGCTAATAATATGTAGCCCTAAACATCATGAAGACCTTTCAGAATTGTGGCTTGTTTTAGGAGAGGTTCAACCCAACGTCCTGAATTCGAAGCAAGTCCCGTACTATTTCGCTGCATGCATATAAGTATACGGGATTGATATATATCACATTTAACAAAGACATTTACTCTAGTCTTGTTTCTTAGTTTAACGACGGTAAGTTCACTACAGATGTATCGTGATTTTCGAAAGAAGTGGTAGGACCCATGTAACAGTAACAGTAATAGTCCTGCAGTAAGATTTAATAACTCTGTATTTTGTCACATCCTGTGTTTACATATTTGTTCCCTACGATTCTAAAGAGTCATCAGTGCTGAAAACAACGGAGGCCAAGGAAAACTAACATAAGTCCGTACTTCCCTTGGCTTCCGGTAGAGGCAGCACTATCGATTTTTAACGTTCGTTTGTTATTACAACAGTTTTTTTTGAGAAGGAATTAATGAAAACAAAGTCGATTGCCATCAATGCCGAATCATCAGCTCTCTAAGGTGTCTGTAGTAAAAAGCACCGTTCGGTAGTTAAGCAGATCATGATAACCCAAGCAAACCTTACCCTATTAATGTATATGATTATTATTAGTATTATTTATTCATGTATTCAGTTCGTACCGCACAGAGATCACAATGTGCTTCAATTAGAAAGATCAACCGGTGAAGGGTGTAGTGAGAAACGATCGCTGTTTATTTTAAGAATCATACAGAACATATAAATAACACCGTGTGGATAAAATCAAAGTACGTGTAGCGCTACGTATAGCAACCGCTAAACTATGAACGGTTAAACGGAGACTTTTGCATCTTGAATGCACAGGTACACGTGTTAATAAACCTGTCGTAATATGAAGTGTAACCGAACACAGGCCCTTCTGCTAGACACATTCCTTTGTTAAAGCTCGTAGACGGTCTCTTGCTAGACAGAAGTGAGCGAACGTGAACGAACTGTTATCCTTTTCATACTTGTCCATATTGTTTTCTTGTACTGGGTGCTTAAAATATGTTTCAGTGACAAACATCGTTCCTGTAATTGGAAATACATTATTTATCAACTGTAACTGATTTTATAAAACAAAGAGAAATGATACTAGAAGGTAAAGTGATTCCAAGCGACAAATGTCGTTCATGACACGGCAAGTGTTAAAGGGAATACGATTAGGATTGACAGATTCAGTAACGTAATGTCTCTCGTGTTACGAATGAACTGACATTTGTATCCAATGTATTCATCAGACAGTTCTGGGAATGTACCGCCGTGAGGTTACTTCCTTGATATAAATAAAGGTAAAGTTACGCTGTTCGTAACCACCACCACACGGGGTGCTTGGCGATGTAGATACATACATACTACTTAATATGGCTGTAAATTAGATAAATTCCGGCCTTTGGCTCCGGGCAGAGAACTTCCTTACTCATTGGGTATGAGAATGGGTAGGTCTGAGAGCCTGTATGGACAAAATTCTAGCTGAGCCTGGGAAATGAAGCCCATTGTAGCCCGTAGCCCGTTACTTTACTCACCGAGCTAACCCGGCTCGAGTGAAATAGTATAGTGGTAAGTTATGCAGTAACCCCTCGCCCAACGCAGTTTTACCCAGCTTGGTTTGGACTATAGGCGGTTTAAAAAAATTAAATGAATGGGAAACTAATTCGTTGATCGCTGATAAATTTAAATACATGCGGATAAACGCGGTCGGTTACTAAATGTCCGGTTACTCACTCAACCTCCATGGAAGCTGACAGCATCAGCTAGCTACCCGAGCACCGAGTAAATGTTTAATGTCCAAGCGTATTTATTTTAAGCGATAGTGGGGTCCATATGTGCCCGCTTTCACGTAATCTTATTTTTCCCATCAGAAGTTTGCGCAATACATTTTTGCCCAACACGCCACGTGTCACTACCGCTATCGCCCGTAGTGTACGAGGGATCACTTTACTGGTAAAATTAAGTACTATTAAATGTTTTGTTGATAGCTGCAACTGCGATCTTTAGTACGGATCGGGGAAGGACTAGAGATTCCAGCACGAAGTGTGGTTCGCTGTCGGTTTTGTGCAGTAAGTGGATCACGTTTCGTGTGTCTGGCTTTAGCCCGAATAATACACTCGTCGAAGCCGTGGAAGTGCAGAAATGTGCGACTTACTGCTAGACCATCATACTGAACACTGTGCAGCGTGAGCTAATGTTTAAGTAAATCAGAAGCTTTAAGTTTGAAAGATGTCAAAGTTCAAGTACTCATGACAGACATTAATTTACATTCATGGTGAAGTTAAAATCAGATTAATTTCGGGGAGGGAATGATGCTTGCTGCCGTTGAATTAAGAGCGTCTTTTGTCTTTCTGAAATACTGAGGATTAAAATATGCAAAATTTTGATTGGTCCTTTTCGTGCATGAGTGTGAAAACTGGCCTGTCCCCGTAGAGCAAGATTAATAACGAATCATGATAATTACGCTATATGTTTCGCGAAAACGGTTTACTAATAATGAAATTGTTTTATATTTGGGCCTGGTAAATCTGGTTATTTGTTTCGACATTCGTTCGTAGATTCACATACGGTTGTGAATAGAAGTATTATTCTACTATAAACATACTGGTATGTTCTTAAAGTAATATTTCGTGATGGCTTTGTCACGGACAAACCAGTATAAATGAGTCTGTGTAAGTGCAATTTAACAAGGACTGTTCTGTATGTAGAAGCCTACTCTGTTGTCGTTTACTTGTACGTGATTGTTTAAGAGTTGCATAAGTTTACCAACGTGAGAGAAACTAGCTATTACGTATTGGTTTGCGAGAGTTTTGAACCCCTTTTTATTTGTATGGTATGTACGTACATTAGGCTCAAGACAGTTGAATGTATGGAGACAAAGTAAAGCAGAGACGAAGAAATTACATGATAAAGAACTACTAGCACATAATCTGTGTTCCTCAATGAATACAACGTTGTTAAAGCATCTAATTCAAGAAACATGACGTGGCCGTGACATATTAGACGCATATGATATTAGGAATCGGATGTATAATGCGTTTAGGGTGTAATGTGTTGTATCATCTCCCGTGTTTAATGTTGTCTGACCTAAGAATAAAAGTCCACTGAAACCCAAGAATAAGAGAGCAAAAAAAAAAAAAATTACAACTGAGAATTGAAGCTTTTTGCAACTTTATGCTGTGCAACTGGCAATTTACATCTCTCGACATTTTGAAAGAAGGCAGCGCCTTTATCACGGAGGTTTGGTATTTGCTGGGTACTTCGAAACCTAGGGTATGTTTAATTATGCGCTACTTAATGTAACATCCCAGAAGACCAGAATTATCAACATCAGCGCTGTGGAATCATGAAATTTCGCACAAATACTGCTACACTGGTGATCCTCAGTAAATGTCACATGTTATCTATTAGGTGTAAGACAGTGACATAATTATTTATGACTATGTTTGTCGTGAAGGAATGGTGGCGTGGAGATAGAGATCCTCTCATTCTTCTCTTCACATAGACGGAATGGGTAGTCAGCTTCACACCCTGGCTGCTTTGCCTCCTAGAAAGAGCCCTTTGTACCCACTGGGTAAGAGGCTAAGTGGGTCCAAAATCCCGTCTGGATGCTTTGGAGAAGAGACAAATCTCTTACTTCTGCCGGGAATCGAACCAAGATTCCTTGAACGACCAGCCCGTCTCCTAGTCTCCATACCGACTACACTGTTATCGCTAGTGACAAATTTGGATTGGTCGTGAAGGGTTTTGTTCCAGGAAGGCAGCAACTAGGAGTTGCTTTGATTCCTTTAAAGACTCTTGGTGAGATTTCTGAAACGGTACGCACGAAGAGAATTACATGAGACTTGAGGTGCTCAGGGCGGTGAGTGTGTCTTCAGGGATGAGACGCCGTGATCTGGTAGAGATGTGCCGGCGTTTCGAAGAAATCTCCCTTCAACTGCAGGCGTGGAGGTACTCTTCCTCAGAAACGTTGGTAAATTTCTGCCACACTATATGGTATCATCCCAGAAGACAGCAATCTGCAGAAAAATATGTGTTTAGTATCTTAAAACCAACTTGTAATCGTTAATCGGTTGTTTCATATTAGACAGTAAGAGTTTGGGTGCATTAAAAAATTACAAGTAGGATCTGGATTGTAATTTCTGACTCTCGTATCAAGGTACTATTACGAAGATATGATATGATTTTTATTTACTGCAGTTTGGTTTACAGCCGGTGGCAGTGGTCGGTAAACTTGTACAAAAGTAGGAAAGAGACAGCTATATACCAAAGGAGAAAAAATACACAAAACAATACAAAAGCAGAGAATACACAAAATAGAAAAGAATTATACAAAACAAGAAAACAAACATATACAGAATATTAAAAAACATAAGTCGAGTAATTAGAAGAGAACAAAAAGGTAAAGTGATCCCGTTACAGGCCCGGTGTGGCCCAGACGGTGGGTAGAGGTATAGCTCTACTCTTCCACGACCGCGGCACTAGAAGGGGGTGAGTGATCAGCAGCACGCCCCGGCCGCACTTTACCCCCGGGGAAGACCCGGTACCCATTGTACAGGAGGCTGGGTGGGCCTCAGGGCCGGTCTGGACGGGCGGAAAATCTCGTCCCCACCGAGATTCGATCCCGGACCGTCCAGCCCGTAGTCAGTCGATATACCAATACAAGATAACAAAGAGAAGCCAAGAGTAGTGAGACAACATACTACACAGAACCTACATACAACTTCGTACATATAAATAAATGTTAATACACACATTACACCCAAGATTATCACTTCATTTCTCGTCACTTCACTTCACTGCATATCACTACACTTCACTCCCCATATATGATGTTTTTTTCAAGTAATTTAATATACCGTTAGACGTATTGAATAGGCATGCTGAGGTGAAAAGACGGCAGAGACAGGCAGCCTCATCTCACCCCTCTTACCTAAACGGGCACATACGTTTCATGGAAATATCACTGCTTTATCCCTAGGATTACCGCAGCATCTGGAGGAAAGTTTTATACATGCGCTCAGCAAGAACGTGGCTGAGAATGTAAGTGTTTAGTAGATTTGAAATAAAGTATTACCATCCTGGCTGACCGTACGACTACCGTAGCCGGCTTTGCATTGTCTGGAGTGTTCTATGTGGGGGGATGGGATCAGAGCGTCTTTTTTATTCTGAATTTCGTTTCTAAGCGGCAATTCTTTTCTTTAATCCTGCTTTTCGCGAAACTGTTTCGCTTGCCGTATGTTTACTTTTACAACAGCTTCAAGTTAGATTTTTCATACGGTTTATCTGCATTAAAGTTTTTTTATTTTATTTTTCTGTTGGCTGTGTTTGGAGATGCTGCAGTTTTATTGTTGTATGTGCATAGTTTGTAAAGTACTTCAATTTTTTGCGTAAATTCAGCAACCACAAAACGCACCTACGTTCTACCTGAAATTTTGGAAGGATAAAATAGAGTAAATCATAATAATTACAAAAAGACAAAGAAGAATATTTTCCTCTGAAGAACTTCTCCAACATTTCGGAGGAATTTATAGCCTCCATCCTCAGGGAAGCATATTAAGCCGTCGCAGAGTTGTACAACGGTTACATTCAGAGACAGGAGAAGGGTACACGATTCTGCAAGGAAGGAAGGAAGGGAGGGAGGGAGGGAGGAAGGAAGGAGGAAGGAAAGGAGGGAGAAAGGAAGGGAGGAAGGAAGGAAGGAAGGGAGGGAGGGAGGAAGGAAGGACGGAAGGAAGGAGACCTCTTTGAAGATCTATAAGCAAGCGTGGGTGGGTATATTATTAAAGTTGGATTTTAAAGATTGAGGGATCCTTGTCAGCCCAATCAGTATAGTGACTAACTACGCCTTGGATAACCGAGGTCAAGTGATTCGATTTGCGGCCAGAACAGGGGATTTTTCTCTTCTCCAAGGCTTCTAGACCCTTTCTGGTGTTCACCCAGCCTACTATTGAATGGATACCGTAGTCTGTATTTATGGGGTTAAAGCGGTCTTTAGCGGTAAGCTGGGGGGTTCAACTGCATCTGATGACGCGATTAAGAATATTTGGACCTATACCACCTATCCTCAATATATTTGTATGGCCTGGTGCTTAATTAAGCGCGTGTATCGCGTCAGATTTTTAGGCGCCCTCTCAAAATTGCGAAAAGCGCTTATTAGCTTCGTCATGTCTTCCCGTTTGTCTGCATGGAACAACTCGGTTCTCACTGGACGGGTTTTCATGAAATCCGATATTTGGATATTTTTAGATGTGTAGAGAAAATTCAAGTTTCATTAAAATATGACAAGAAAAACGGGTACTTTACACAAAAACCTATGTACTTTATTGATCATATCTCGCTCAGTTCTTCTTAGAATGAGAAATGTTCCAGATTGTAGAGACAATCAAAACACATTTTTTTAATAACTTATTTTTTTAAAATCGTGCTGTGGATAAAATCGTGCTGTGGATGAGATAATGTGAACAAATATAGTAGAGCCGGACAGGTCACAGATGACGCATGCGTATTACACGCTAGGTACCTAAGGCTACAAAAACGCACATTCACAATATGTAACACTTATTGCTTCTTCACATCAACAGTGGTTGCATGAACGTGGCTCAATGTTACGTCATACTTACATTGACTGTCTTGTTTAACTTTTGTACGGGTCATAGCCACAGTTAATCAATGACTGGAGTTAGGAATATGATTGTTACCATTACTACAAATTATATTAATATTCTCTACGAGTCAACATATACATTTTTTTTTTTTGAGAGAGAGAGGTCATCCCGTTGTGTATTATCAAATCTGTATAATATATTATGCACCGTCAATACACAACATACATCAAACAAGATGCAATAAATACAATTAGGTGATATTTGGCTACATGTTTCGGCCGTGACCGGCCATCGTCAGGCCAACTAAGAACAACAACTAAGTGATATTTTTACTGTACCTTAGTTGTTGTTCTTAGTTGGCCTGAAGATGGCCGGTACGGCCGAAACATGTAGCCAAATATCACCTAATTGTAATTATTGCATCTTGTTTGATGTATGTTGTGTATTGACGGTGCACAGTATATTATACAACATATAAAAATTTGTGGTGCAATATGATCTGATACAGGGATGTCCATTTTATCCTGTCCTTGCTCGGCAGGTGTCAGTGTAGCATTGTCGCATAGGAAACCAGCGTCCGCCGGGAATGTGGAGTTCGATTCTAGGTGTGTTCGCATAGTTACGATAAACGCCTATTCACTTCGTTATGTCCTTCCGTCTGTCCGCGTATACAAAACTGGCTCCCACTGAACGGATTTGCGTGAACACTTGTATTGAGGATGTTTATGAAAATATGTCTAGAGAATCCAAATTTTCACAACACTCAACCAACAAAATACAAAATATTCTTCCTGAGATACATATGTTATAAAACTGGGTAATCCTACACGTTCCAATCCACAGTAGATCGTAATCTGGGAACAACTAATTATGAAATAATATTGCATAAAACTTAAATAGATATTTTTTACACATATTTATCATCTTATTCATGGCGTAAAGGAGTCAAGCAGTGAAACGTAGAGTACTCTTTGTAAAGTAATCGTGTGCGTAAGTGAAATGAATCTTTATATACAGAATCAACGGAGCTGCTCATGTACTTAACGAAAGTTGACACGGTACTATGTCAACTATAATATAAATATCTAAGGAAGAGCATTGTTCATTTGTTAGTTCGGTGTTATGTATTGGTTGTCGACAATGCACGGAACGAACGACATAAAAATCCAAACGTTTTTAAAATCGGGCAAAAATACCGGCCAGTTTACTAGAAGATACCAGTACGTGTTACTGTTGCCGGAAATATTAAATACCAATACAAGCGCTCTGTTTGAGTGAAATGGTATCAGGCTATTAGAATAGCCGACGTGTTTTAAACATTACGTGAATCTACCATATTGTTCCGTTATAGATCATTACCAGTCTTGTTACCTTCCAGTTTAACTTACTCGATTTTATATGAGAGTTTCGAAGTGGTCTAAATTCCTTGCGAGTGTTTGTGATAAAGCTGCCTTTCAAGGACACGATAAAATGGATGCCGTGTAGAATGAGAGAAAAAGAACGTGATAAAAGACCAAATTTACTGGAGACGTTGGGAAGAAATGACGCTATTATGCTTCTGCTTTTGTACTTCAGCAGAGTCTGTGTTCATGTCCGAACCGGGCGTGAATTTCACACTGTGCAGTGTCAGCTGTTTACTCAAGAAGAAGAAGAAGAAGAAAGAAGAAGAAGAAGAAGAAGAAGAAGCGAACCTTTCGATCTATGTCCCCCATCGCTCCATCCCTTTCCCTTATATAATCGTGACAAGAATGCCCGTTGACTTGATATAGACGTGTTCCGCAGTAGGTATGAGTATGTTTTATATGTCACCTGCCCTAGAGGGAAGTTTGGTTAAGGATAAACCTCGCTGGAGCCCACACTTCTATTGAAACTGGCCCAGCATCCGTATCTGTCTGTAAACTGTGTTTGAACCCCCGGTTCACGTTCGTCTTTTGTGCTCCTTCCATACTAACTTTCAGGTCTGAGAGGAGGTTCTGCCTCAAGCCCAAAACTTCGTGACTTATCTTGATACCTATATGAACTGTGATTTAAGTAAGAACGAAATGAACGTTTGTTTTTTAAAATTGGATTGTGCGGAGCCTTACGTTTGCACGATAATTAACAGGCTAGCTGAAAATGAAATTCGTTTTATAATCAAGAAATTTCCAGAAACAATTTTTAAACACATTTTAAGTTAACATTGTGATTTGTTACAAGAAATAATTATTCACTGATTTATTCTTTTGTCTACGAGATTGTATTGTATAAACTTTTTAAAGATGTCTTGTGAATCTTATATTTCGTGTTAATTTATATAAAGACATTCTTTCAACTTCATACGTCATATAATGTCGAACGAGAATAGTGTTGCCTCATTTTGTAGTTTATTTAACGACGTTGTCAGTAAATCAAATTGTATAGTTTAAAATGATTGTTATTGAATAATGAATTGTAAATGATGTGAAACGGAACGGTCGTGGCCTAATTTATTCTATCCTAAGATTTGCCTACTAGACTGAGAAAAAGCACTAAATCTTTTAGGATAGTCTGCGTCCTGGCTGAGATTCAAACTGGGAATATCCAGAATTAGTCACAAGTATTACGGTACATAGAAGCTACGTTGTTCCGTTGAAGAGTTCGGTACGTGATGGATTTAACAAGAAAGGTTGTGTTCGAGAAATATTCAAGGCAATTTGTCAGTGTTAGCTGAACAGCTAAAGCAGATTACGAAAACCTGTGAGAATAGTTACTCAGTAGGTCTAGAAGAAAAACTAGCACGTGCTGAATATAGGGCAGGGGACCCAGCGTCTTAACTGCAACCTCCCGTCTGTTGCTCTTTTGACATGTTGCTTATAAGGCGGATATAATTCACTGTTGTTTCAGCACATGTATTATCAAGTACGTACAGCACGCTGCTGCAGCTGTAGTAGGGTGCTGTATCGACAAATATATCTTCCGATCTTATGTTTATTGGACCGTGCATCATCTTGATAGTTGAGTAAAGAGAAACCAACTTGATGCCACTTGATTTATTATTATTTATTCAGTGCTCAACATGTTTCGGACGTCAATACGTCCATCTTCAGGAGCTTGCGACTAATTCGTAGTTATTTCATGGGTTGTATCTGGTTCGGTGTGTGCTTCAGACTGCATAAAGATACCACACCACCATAGCCACACTGATACGGAACGCCAACACACACCGAACCAGATACAACCCATGAAATAACTACGAATTAGTCGCAAGCTCCTGAAGAT
>Ga0123355_10021597_pt1 | contig 10304 bp, 4 predicted proteins | sample TergutEmb28metaG_3_FD_89872 | JGI IMG/M metagenome (GOLD analysis project Ga0123355, IMG submission 89872) | Embiratermes neotenicus P1 segment gut microbial communities from Petit-Saut dam, French Guiana - Emb289 P1 | ecosystem: Host-associated > Arthropoda: Insects > Digestive system > Gut ... | reverse complement strand
TTCCATCTTCATAGGCAGGTGAATGAAGTATGAAGATGGAACCGATAGTGAGTTCCGAAACGTCGGCAATTAGAACTCAGACGCCGGGGAATTACCCAAAAAGGAATAATTTACATTTAGAACTCGGCGAAAGCTTAAGAACAAGATTAGTACAAGAAAAGTAGATACTCTTTGGATTGCTTGGACCTTCGGAAGGATCTGTCCCTTTCCTCTGCATCGCGGTAACTATCGACCAGCCGATAAGATGTAACGTGCCGGATGACCGAATGTTTATCAACACCACTTTGAGAAATTCAGGTCTATCATCGATTAACTGAATTATCGCTAACAATCAACACTTTTACACTGCTGCATCAGCATAGACCTCTGGTCATCAAGTGCCACATCCATTCACCTTTCTTACACCAATTTCAAAGAAAAGAAATTTCCGCGCTTACTTGAAAAATTCCATAAAATATTCCCCTGTCCGCCGAAGTTACAAATGATATTAATTTTTAAGGATAAATCCAGTTTACGAAGTTCACAAAAGACTCGATGTTTGTGGTTGATAGGGAGGAACTGCATACATATAATGATGGTGGAGCATAATTCTGAAGCGATCATACTGCTGTAGAACTCCGCAGTGCATTAATTATTAATTTATTTGGTACAAATTCAATTGTCAAACTGAAATTAACACCATGAAAAATGCATAGAATAAATAAAGAGTGGAATAAGTTATGCAAACAATTCATCGCCTTCCGATTTTACTATTAGCAATAACTGCTTAGGTAAAATGGCTGTGAAGTAAATTAGACATTTGTGATAGACATTAGAATTTTACTAAAGTTTCTTGTGCGGAAGAGAAAGAAACGTCAGTAAATAATAAGAAACGAATTCAGTTATGAATATAAAATAATAATATAGATGTGTGAAGTGCGATGGACGATCTTAAATGATTATGTGCTACCAGAACTGTATATGAAAGTTTCCTGCACAGCTGAACTTTAGGCCTATATAAGTGCAAGAAGAGAAACGTAAATTAACAGTAATAAGGTCTGCTACAGTACAGATAGTCCGCCTGTGAGGAATATCTGAATATACGCCCATTGGCCAAAATGAGAAGACAAGCATTCTTCGACCGGCCACCTCGACACAGGTTTTTCTTGGTTTCCCTGTGCCTAAAAGCAAATGCTGAGATGGTTCCCAAGATTCCAAGTTGCCACTACATGCTTCTTATATAGCCCTCCCGACATAAATTTAGTAATAACCAATTTCATGTTTTGATTACATGTAAAATAAGCACTGCCACCGGGTAACAACCCAATTGCAGTAAATTATTATTATTATTATTATTATTATTATTATTATTTCAAAAACAAAATTTAAGGCTGTGCATGAAAGAGAACACAGTATTTATAGAGAATAAGAAATTCGTAACTATTCTAAAGACATGGTATTATGAAATTTGTACGTGAGATTTGATGGAGATTGAAGAAACCCGCAGGATCTGTACACTAAAATTGATGGCGACGATAATATAGTTAACACAGAAGAGTTAAATTCCATATTAAATCACAATTTGTTCAAGAAAAATAATGGTGAAACGTTACAGACATTTTATATGATCGGAAATGAGGAAAACCAGCATTTTAATTGAGAAGGGGAGGCCGAAAGCAATATGAATATCAGCTCATAACACTTTCTTCCTACAGTGTAACGGAAGCTTTCCTAGTCAGCTTCAGTAAGCAAATCTCAACCACAAATATTATGCTAGCAGATTCTTTCTCTCAGTTACTTGCATCGCCTCATGATCAAATCCGACAACAAAATAACGGTCCAGGGACCAATCTTTGGTCAGAGTCTTTGGTGGATGATACATGTACCGACAGGTCTAAAAATGAAAATTTTTTATTTGTCCATACAACCTACTTTTGTGTACCGTTTACTTCTCAAAAAACACAACGATTATTCGCTTATAGAGCATTGGCATTTTCCTTTATGATGGAAAAACACTGTATTTACTCCGAATTACGAAACCAGTCTCTGTGTACAAAATAGAATTACTTTTAATCTTCAAAGGCCTAATTCTTACTCCTTCACTATGTTTTCAGGAATTTATTCCATATCGCATTTTTTAAGCCTGCAAATCAGGTATTTTTTTACTCTTCTCTCTTTCTTATATCTACTATCGGTAAATATACAAAGTGTTGTGGCAGCATGCTGCCACAACACCTTGTTTGCAAAAACGAATTAAATTGTGAATATTGTAATATAATTTTAGCTACGAATAACAAAGTTCCCCGATGATGATCTGACAAGATCGAAACATGTCGGAGTGATTTTAAGTGTTTTAAAATGTTTTATGTGAAAGTTATGTACGTGCAGTTGTTGGTTGATAATAGAAGTAATTCTACAAAAATGCACGGTGCAACAATAAGATTTATAGAAGAGTAAGAGTTTCCTTAGTGTATTTTTCAAATAATATTTCGCCTGCTTCACAATATTCCTGTACCATAAATTCAAAACTTGCTTATTTCCACCAGTGCCTATATTCCTAATTATCTGTCGTCTATCTGCCTATGTACTTAACCTACCGACCTACCTTAGTTATATAACTGTAAGGCTTTAATTATCACACCAACTAATGCACTTATATAAAATTTCACATTAAAACATTTAAAATCGCTCCAACATGTTTCGATCCTAAGATCATTCTCAGGGAGCTAATTTGTTCCTTGCTAATGTCATTTTAAAAGCACTCATTAATTAATTCCCTTGTATTAGTAGGATGCTGTCTCTCGCTACGTAACACACTAAGCACAACTATAGTCAGACGCATTCTCAACGACGTACCCTTACACAACATGATATGCTGCCACAGCACCCTATTAATATAAGGGAATTAATTAATGAGTGTTTTTAAAATGATCTTAGAAAGGAACAACGTAGCTCCCTGAGGATGTTCTTAGGATCGAAACACGTTGGAGCGATTTAAAATGCTTTAATGTGAAATTTTATATAAGTGCATTAGTTGGTGTGGTAATTAAAGTGATTCTACAAAATGCACGTTGCAACAATAAAGATAACTTTGAGGCTTATTTGCCGACGTGTTAAAACAAAGGCCGTGGTTCAGTTCCAGGCCAGTCCTGAGTAAAACTTAAAAGTGGAAACGGAGGTACTGCGACAAAATTTTCCTCGATTATCTGGGTTATACCCTACCAGAATTCTTCCATTATTGCTCAACACTCATACTTTCATTTTGCATCTACGCTGAAAACCTTTAGAGTTGAGAGCGTTTTTAAATAAAGTACTTAATTCATTCGCCAATCTGTCTCCGTACGTGTATATATACTAGTATATTACATGCACATGTATAATTGATTGTATATTTTGATAGTGATATCTGTTTCGAATGGAATAATAATCCCTATTAAAGAATCTGAAATACTGACTAAAAATTAAGTAAATGTAAATTATAAGTATCAACAGTTCTGTAACTTATATACGTTTATAAACACATACGTAGGTTATTCGGAAAGTAAGCACCGTCTGCGCATATCTCTCGTGCATTCTCGAAACTAGAACTTTGCGCATGTGCAGTGACTTCCTCTATCAATTGAGAAGCCACAGACGCCATTTCGTGAAATTCGTGTTATGTTTATGCTTGTTCCTGTGCGTTAAACATGTTTAAGACAATTGAAGGGGCCGCCGACTGTGAAATACGGTCTCTAATTCGTTTTTTGAACTCTAGGAATGTGCTACCAAATGAGATTCTTCACCAGATCTGTCAAGTGTATGGTGACAATGCGATGAGTGCTGGCATGGTTAGGAAATGGGTTCGGATGTTCAATGAAGGACGAGAGAACGTGCACGATGAGGCGCGAAGTGGGCGTCCATCTTTGGTGAATGATTTGGTGCGTGAGGTCAAGGAAAGAGTGCGTGACGACAGACGTTTCACAATTTCTGATCTGTCTCTGCACTTTCCTCAGATTTTAAGGATTCTACTCTATGACATTGTCAGTTGTGGCTAACATCGTAGGCGGCCGCATTCTATAGGAGGGTATACAGAAACTTGTGTCCCGCTATGATAAGTGCCTCAATAATGGCGGCGAATATGTGGAAAAACAGTTTGAAGAATGTAGAATCTGATAACAATAAAATTTTATATGTAACCTTACTCGATTTTTTTACAGCGAAACGGTCCTTACTTTCTGAATAAGCCTCGTAAGTTTATAACCTACACATGAAATGATAAGGAAATGTACAAACCCATGTTTTGAATTAAAGAGAAGTGGAAAATTCAAGAAGCGAATATTTTTGCCTGTTATTTTTATTCTTTTGAAGAAACTAATAGCAAAATATTCAGCATGTCCTGCAACACACCAGACATCAGGATAAGAAAACTGTCATTTCTATAATTAACTGACTGTCTACCTAACAGATTAAATGACTGATTGACTGAATGGCTGACCGACCAGTAAATCCATGGAGTAGGAGTCCTCCTCCTCACATATTCAATAAATTCCCCGCACTCTATGGGAATCAGAAGTACATTACCTTATTCACAAGAACATTAGACTAATCCCTGTCCTTAGCCAGATCAATCCAGTCTACGCCTTTCAACACATTTCTTAAATATCCGCTTCAATTTAAATCATTTAATATTGTGCTAGATTTTCCAAGTTTTCTCTTGTCTCAAGCTCCCTCACGAAAAAACCCTCTACGCACTTCTCCTATCCCCCATACGTGCCACATGCCTAGCCTCTCTCATCATTTCAATACATGTAATATTATTTTGCATTTTTCTCTCTCACGGATGTTTATCTGAGAGTATAGAATTTTTAAGTTTAGTTTACCTTTTAATTGTGCCGTCCATTGCGTGATGAATTTCAGTGAAAAACTGTGACTGGATTATTATTATTATTATTATTATTATTATTATTAACTTTATGCAGGGTATTTAGAGTGTATACCTGAAAAACTACGTTTCTAGGGTATGTAGTATTGCAGCTGTTCTGTATTTACATTCTGTGCTACACGTAGTGATATTCCGCCCTTGAAATATGTGTTGTACTTTTACATTAACACGTTCCGCAGTATGTGTGCAGTGTCCAATACGGCAGTTTTTTTTTTATTTCCTTAGTTTCATGCTTTCCCGGTATGTCGCTGAGGAAATGTCCGAGTGATTTGAAATGGCTCTTTCGCCCCTATTGTTACCCATATCACTTTTGCTTTCACATTCCACATGCGCTGAATTTCTGTTATGAGGTCTTTATATTTTAAAATCTTCTCAGCTTCTTCCTTAATCACATTTCTATCTCCAGAAATTGCAATTATTATTATTATTATTATTATTATTATTATTATTATTACTGGCGAATTCAGTAGCTCTTATTTATAGCACTTGACTACACAAGGTACTGTTGCTTGGGTTAGAAGTTTGTGCCTGCCGGGATTCGAACGGTTGTGTCAGTAAGCTAAGTGGCCGGTTGTCACCTGGCATCAACCGCAGCGCCGCCTTTCCGCCGTGGATGTGTATCCTGTCCACACATGTTTTAAACCCAGTAGTAATACACAGGAACTTCTGACTACAGTTTGTTTGCAGGCACCAAGATATTTAAGTAACGACCATATGGACGGCGGTAGCTCAGTCGGCGTAGTGACTAGGCTACAGTCCACACGTCTGAGAAATCGTGGTTCGACTCCCGACAGAAGCAAGAACTTTGTCTCTTCTCCGAAACCCACCCAGTCTTCTATTCAGAGAATGTCGGCCAGTAGTTGGGGGGGAGAGGGGAGAGGATATTTCTTTGGGAGTTGACGGTCAAGGCATGAACCTGACCACTCGCACCATCTCGTGCCGAGTTTAAGAAAGAATGTAGCTGTATCTCGACTTCCCCACATGCTTTCATGGCTTGTACAGAGACAACTGTACTCACGCGAACAATATATTGACTTAGGTAGTGGCGATGACAGTGTGACATAAGTACAGTAGACTGAGGAGAAGTAGAAAAATCCAGTCCTTCTGCAAGGACTGGAAAAAGGAAAGGCTTTTCTGGTAGTCAAACTGGGTCCTTTCGAATGTGCTTACATCAGATAGGTTACCGCTCTGATAATCTTCTCTGCTATAATTTGTAACATTTTACGATGCCGCAAGATATATTACTGGGCATACCAGTGTAGTACAGGAGGCTGTATTTCCTGTTTTATTCGGTTTCTTGGTTCTAATTTCAAAATTATTTAAAGATAAGGATTTATGAGGTTACCTTCCCCTGTTATACGACACTATGTCACTTGTATCCGATCATTCAGTGACCGAGCTTCATATTCCAGACCGACGGAGTCCACAATTATACCGCTGCGAATGTCTCAAAACAAGCAGTAGGTTTCTTCTTCGCAAACCCTGAACATGCAAGCATAAAGACCCCCTGAAAGGTCAGTATTTACCAGTCAACATTGCGTCACGTACCTGAGTATTTAAATGTTCATCATAGACGAAACAATAACTTCAAGAGTAGCATAAATTTCTTAGTGCAGCTTGCAGACATTGGTAAATCGTATATCGCCCATCTTATACCTAATAGACTGTCGGTGATTGTTCTGTATCTACATGCTTATAGTAGTTTCCCAGTGCTTGAGGCATTCCTGAGGAAGATACTAATCAACACCACAGAATTAAAGCAGTTTGCCTGTTTTCATTTCCAAGTCACTTGATCACGATGTATGAACTGTGGACAAGATTTGTAATTTCGTAATCCGTAGTGAGAAAGTTTTCTAGCATGTTAGATGTCTGTGTTGAAACACTGTATGGAAAAACCGAGAAAATCATAAAAGCCTTAACTGCATTAGCCATTTCTCTGGCTGAGATATTAACTTGATTCTTCGGTAGGAGATAGTGCTATAGAACTGCGATCAACAACGTTTCTTGATTTTTCCTGGGATGTGTTTACAAGAACACTTATCTTTTTTTTAAGCTCATGGTTCCGTGCATCATAATTCAGTATTAAATGAAAATCCAATTAGATGCAACAGAATACAGTCCGATTTATTTTACTGCAAAACTACTCTACATGTTTCGGGTCTCACTGCACTCATCATCAGGAGTACTAAAAACTCTAACCGCAGTCTCCGGTACGTGTCATAATATCGGTACAACTACTTCCCTCCAACGTGGCCAGATCGTCCCAATCTGGCCACGTCGGAAGGACATTATGACCTGTACCGGAGGTTGCGGTTACAGTTTTTAGTACTCCTGATGATGGGTGCGGTGACACCCGAAACATGTAGAGTGATTTTGCGGTAAAATAAATCGGACTGTATACTGCTGCATCTAGTTGGATTTTTATTTATTACTGAACACTTATCTTCCTTTTAAGACTTCTTGTTAGTATCGTGTCAGTCTCTGGTACAAGGTTATGTCATGTAATCACATGATTGGCTGACAGTAACAGCTCCAAAACGCGGAATGTCCTACGTACGACATGTTCTGAATCAGAAAATAGTTTGCAGTAGGTTGTAATATTTCTGTTATTTTCTTCGGCGTGCCATTAGTTTTTAATATATATACAACTGCGTGGTTGACAAGAATATTTGATATAAAATGACATTTTGTTACATAAACTTAGAACAGAGGATACTCAAACTGACATTCTGATCCGCAGAATTTTATGTTTTTTTGACCGTGCATCGTGGTATGATTCTTGTAAATAACCAACTTGACGCACAATTTTTCTTGTATGTTTATTTCTATTCTACACATGTTTCGGGCAGCTATACGCCCATCATCAGGAGAATTATTTTATCAATATGACACCTGGTTTATGTCACTCTGTGTAGATGACCGTCTGGTATGCAGGTAACCTACGTACCAGACGATCATCTACACAGAGTGATACAAGCCAGGTGTCGCATCGATACAATAATTCCCCTGATGATGGGCACATGGCTGCCCGAAACGTATAGAGAATAGAAATAAACATAAAAGAAAAAAATTGTGCGTCAAGTTGGTTATTTACAAGGATTCTGATCCGCATCGCGTTACATTTAGTGTCCCTGAAGGAATAACACGGAAAAAATGGGGATATTTAGATATAGTTAGATAATAAGAAATTCACCTGCAGCTTAATTGTAGATGGTAAATGAAATGTCCCACTTCATAATTTAAGTGTGTGACAGAACAATACTGGAATTGGCCAAACAGAAGTTATTTAAAATATGCGAATAGAACTGGACTCTTTTAAAATAGGTACCAGTGGCTATGTTGAGAAATGTCCCAATTTTATAACAACATAAAATTTGTTGAACATCTTCTTAACAATGCACACTTTAGTTAATAAATTACACTATAAAATTTTCCAATTTTTTATTACAATGTTTTTAATTAAACATTCTTTTACGTTTTGACGTTTCGATGACCGTGCATCTCAGTATATTTATTTAAGTAATTAACCAACATGATGTACAATATTTTTGTTTTACAATAAGTATATTTCATGCCTCTACATGTTTCGAGCACATGTGCTCATCACCAGGAAGTCAAAATTGCATTACACAGCCTCTGGTATCATCACACCTATCGGTATGATGATACCAGAGGCTGTGTAATGCAATTCTTACCTCCTGACGATGAGCACATGTGCTCGAAACATGTAGAGGCATGAAATAAACTTATTGTAAAACAAAAATTTTGTGCATCAAGTTGGTTAATTACTGAGGTAAATATTATTTTACGTACTTGCACACGGGAGAATTAGACAGATGACAAAGTTTTAAGTTTTATCTTTCTTTGTGTATTCATTTACATACACATTTATTCAGTATTCACATACTTTTTGTAAATTTCACTAATTTTCTAAATGAATTTCTCGCAATTACTTCGTAATTATTTGTTTTATAAATATTTATATTTTGACCTTTGTACGTACTTATTTTTATCTAAACTTATTCAGTTGATTGGTTTATTTCAGATACTCTACTAATTTTTTAACCTAACATTTTATTATTACAATAATCCACAGTTTTGTAGTTGGTCTATTAGATTATCTGCCGGTAGTATGGGACGAGAGAGCTTGTATAAGGTTAGCGACAGTTTAATTCGAAAACAACACACCAAACTCACGCAACACCTTGTACCAGGGAGTGAATTAGCTATAAAATTACTTTATAAGGAGGCACCCTGGTGCAGGTGACTAGCACGCAAGACTCTGGTACGTTGTTAAGAATTCCAAGACGCCGTCTCGACGTTTTAATAGCGTCTGGAGGCACGTTATGTCTAAAAGTATATATAGGTATTCCGAAACGTGTCTTTGACGCGCATACCGTCTAGAGGGGAAGCTGAAATAGGTTCATGAAAGATACGTTGAGGTAGGTCGTGCCTGTAAGCTCTCGTTTCAACACTCTAAATAAAAACTCAGGGTTTCGAAATTTGGCAAGAGTCTTAAAGTCGACGGCCTAGAAGTAATTTTTATAGAACTTAAGGTTGGTTATTTTTGCAAACTTCTTCGTGGATATAGTCCTTAGAAATTGCAGTTTGCCTGCTTAGAAGTTGGAAATGATCGCCCAGATATCATACGTTTAAAAATACCTTCTGCAGGAAACAGTGAACCGAGACAGCTTAGATGGTATAACAACTTTCTACGAACTGGAACGTCCGGGGATCGAAACCCAATGGATCCGAGATACTTCGAACCCGCCCAAACCTTCCCTTCGGCCAACAGTGCCTCATATATATTCAGTGCCGTTCATCCCCGAGGTAAAGCAGCTGGACGTTAACCATAAGAATCACATAGCGACGAAGTTAAAGAAAGAGTATAATTATACATCTACACCCCCTCATTGTCCGCTTAGCAGGTTAAGGGATGGACTTCACCATTTTCTGCAGGAAGTAACACTTTGTATCGAGACGAAGAAATGCTTGCATTTTTTTTTGTTTATTCTGACGTTGCGTGTACAGTGCGCCATATGTCACGTCAATAATTTTATTAACCAACAAAGAATGCACATTTCTGGGTATTTTTATATGATGAAACATGCACAGTTTGGTCAGCGTAGACAAGTTAATCAGGGTTTGTTTACCGGCAGGGACCGTAACGTTTTTGGGGACACGCAGAAAATTTCAAGGTCGTAACGAGTCTTCTATCAAACTGCTGGTAGTTCCACTGTGGTTAGCTGCTGCGACATGAGGCTAAGAAGTCACATGTACCCAGTATCAATATAAAAAATACGTTGACCTGTACATCTCATCCCCCCCCCCCCCCCCCCCCCCCTCCCCCCTCCCACGCGTCCTCGCATAGCCCAAAAAATAAATAAACAAAAACCAATGGGGA
>Ga0123355_10021595_pt1 | contig 10305 bp, 5 predicted proteins | sample TergutEmb28metaG_3_FD_89872 | JGI IMG/M metagenome (GOLD analysis project Ga0123355, IMG submission 89872) | Embiratermes neotenicus P1 segment gut microbial communities from Petit-Saut dam, French Guiana - Emb289 P1 | ecosystem: Host-associated > Arthropoda: Insects > Digestive system > Gut ... | reverse complement strand
TATGTGGGCGGGAAGTGCAGCATACATGAGAAGTTGAGGACTCTTTCAAAATTTCAGACAGACTTTTCGAGGAGGAGGTAGCCTGGACGCCCCGGAAGTGGAAGCCAGTTGGATCCTTAACAATAGAAGCACTATATGTATAACGTAAAATTAAGGCGCGTACTTGCAAGTGCTGTTGCCGTGGAAAATAAATGTTATATACCCAGCATGAAATGCGCATGCGCCATATGGTCATCTGGCCTGCCCGGCTGTACTGTATTTTTTCACATCATCTCATAAACGGCACGATAAAAAAAAAAACATAAAATCCGTGTTTTGATTTTCTCTATAATGTTTGTCTGATACATTTCTCATTTTAAGAAGAACTGAGCGAGATATCATTATATATATATTGGTTCTCATGTAAAGTGCCCGAAATTCTCTTCAGATTTCGATGAAACTTGATTTTTCTCGACAGATCTTCGTGAAATACATATACAATTTCACGAAAATCCGTCCCTTGGGAATCGAGTTATTCCACGCATACAGACGGACAAATATGACGAAGCCCATAGCTGATTTTCGCAATTTTGCGAACGCGCCTAAAAGACTGCATTGGAAGGTGTGGATTGGATTCGTTTAGTTCTAAATAACAGCCAGTGGCGGGCTGTTGTAAGGACAGTGATAAACCGTTCGGCTCCATAGACGACGCAGAACTCTTGACTAACTGAATTACTGTAGTCTTCTCAAGAAGGACTTTGTTCTATGGATTTTATTAGTTATTACTTGCGATAAAAGATAATGTTAAGGGCAGAGTTCTTCAGGTCATGAAGACGTACGTTGGTGGATGTGCAGCTGCATTATTTCTGAACATTCGGCCCTAGGTGGAGGTGAGAGGTTACAGGCGATGTCAGGACGTAGTGCCTGTGGTCGGTGGAATCAGGACATGCGGTCCTGGCTCACAGGGTACTGAATGTCACTCTGCACTCCATCCGGCGGTGCAGCGACCGCTGGACATGTCGCATGCATAGATTTCTCCTGGCGTGGGCAGTAACTTTTGAATATTGCTAATATTTGGCGGTATTATAGCGGTTGTGCGATGTTTAATGGACATTCCACAATGAAGTTTTACACGTTTCTTACGAACTTATTGGAGGCTGCCAACATCAGCGTAATTTGTGAAACGTAAGGCTCATTGTCATGTTCGCAGGAGCCCGACATAGGATCGTGTCCTGGGTCAGAATAATTCAGCTGGCAAGGCCGCGTCCTATTGCTCTAAGAGCTATCTTAAAATTTTTCTCCTCCCTACATGTCAGTCTGTTACTCACTGGATTGTAATGACTGCTGTGCGTGTCTCAAATTATTGTATTTGTTCTATTCTACTTTCACTTCTGAGACGCTCTTTCCTCATTCGATAAAATTAATAACTTTACTGATCCCAGAACATACTGTTTCATCTTCTATCTGAAAAAAAGGCCTACATGCGATTTTTTACTCTGCAACTTGTCGGTAATAGTATCAACCTGTCATTCAAGTCCCCAATAATTTTTTTTCCCATTCCAAAACTTTGTACCTTATACGTCTAAAACCAACTTAATATTATCTTGCTAGTTTACGGCATGGAGAAGTGTTAGCATTCCTTCGCATTCTGTAGGTACTGGATCCAATTCTCCGTCCGTAGACCGGCCATCCTGACTAAAATATGTCGTGACCTTCAGTTCCTGCAGGAGAATGCCAACTTCGTTGTACAAAATTAGGCCATTGTCGCTCCCTTCTAGAGCTTTTCCAATTCGTTATTCACCAGTCATCTTATTACTTACAGCTGTATAGTCTGAGGTATTGACAAACGACAGTATCTTAGAATAGATCATACTATGTAAAAATTGATGGATGGATGTGTAGATGGATGGACCGAGACAAACGGGAGAGTAGGTGAAGGTATAAATAAATAAATAAATATATAATAGATAATGGATGGATGGACGGATGGAGGTTGTTCGATAAGAATTTTTGTGTACGTGTAACTCAGTTGTTTTGTACGTGTAACTCATCTGATCCTTGCTGTCTGCGAGTTTCTCTCACACCTATCCTCTGTGTACTCGCTAAAGAATGATGTGAACTGTATTAACCTATGAACGTCTTCGTCGTGCAATTTCACTCATTCCTGCAGATGAACTGTTTATGTTGCTTGTTGCAGACGCTGCCGGCCTGCCCGGTACGCCTGAACCTCAGAGGCGGCCTGGAGGCGTTGTCTCAACAGCTGACCGCCTCCGTGTCCCGCCTCCATTGCCCCAGCTTTCCGACAATGCCTGCCATCCGGGGCCGCAAGGGCTGGTGTGGCTGCCTCCAGGTCAGTGTCACACGTATGGTCGCCGTGTAACCACCAGCGTTACAGAATTTCAGAGGAACCTGCAGTATCCAGCTTTTACATCCCTTTGCTCTGTAATGATTGCGTTATGTCTGAAGACCACACGTGTTTAGTTTCCCGACGCTAAGCACGTGCTTATTTGATTTGCGGTTGCGAGTTCTAGGCTTTCGCAGTTGTGTAGGTGAGATCTCTGTTACTCTGGTATGTGACGTTGCGTCAGTGGGTGGTTAGTTCCCGACCTTTGGAGAAGCGCTAGTGGTCTCGTCTTCAGACGTCGAAGTGCCAATTACCTTGAAGATGAGAACACCAGGTAGTTTCGAAACGTCTGGAACCAATCATCCAGTGACGCAACGTCACATCCCGAAAGAACGGGAGATCTGAATTTTGAAGTTCTCACAGCGGTGTTGCTGAAGATTCAGGCCACCTGGAGGATGTTACGCCGTATCGACTGGTAAATAATTATCCACGCTGCTAATGACGATGAAGATGATGGGATTACGATCCTTCTGCGCGTCGTTAACTACCGGTCGACTCGGTGTAAGAACCCAGAAGAAAAAGTATTAAGGAGTGTTTCTTTTTTTCTCCCTACCTGATATTTCGTATCTCTCCCGTCATCGGCGATTCGTTGTGTTGCAGTATCTTGCAGAAACCATTAACGAAAATTGATTTACAGCGACGCACGCGTGAGAGCTTGAATGAATGTTTGCGAGGTCAGACGATAAATTTCATGGATTGATGCTGTCGTGCAATTATGATTTGGCCCACAGACAAGGTGCAGACTTCTTCTGGTACCTCGAGTTAATGCCGTGGATTAGTGAAATTAATTTTGAACTGAGTTTATCCATAACACCCCCGCGCGTAAGTTGTGTTCTTTTTTGTCATGGGGCAGTGAACAAATACGAAGTTTTGTTTAACTCGGGAAAACAGCTATTGAAACACACGAAATGTTTAAAACTGTTTGTGGTAATGAATCTGTATCTCGTATGCATGCGTGAAAATGGTTTAAAAAATATAGAGACGGACGTGAGAACTTTGAAGTTGAGCGATAGTGGATGACCCCCAACTGTTCGAAATCCGGAAACAAAAGTATGTTAACTTGTGGCCAAAGGATGTCAGGGATGGTTGATTTAAAAGCAAACGAAATAACAAAGTAATTTTCGTTTCATTTCATTTTTGTGCTCCAGGATAACGTACTCGATATAGCTACTTGCCACGGGCTGGTCGGATCGAAACCCAGTCGCCTATACACAATGATAATTACCGGGGGTAAAGCAGCCGTTAGCTACCCACCCCCCATATAGCGCCGAGGTTGAAGACAAGATTTGAGCTCTACCTATATTCCCCTTCAGTACGTTCATGGCAGGTTATATGGTGACCTTTACCTTTTTTACTTCAAGTGTATTAGTTTTTATAGACCGACTGTTGGAACTTTGTTTGACATCATAAACTTAGGTGATGGATGTTCTGGTTTAATATATTGGCGGCAAAATAAAACATGTTAACTTGGTTTAGATAGACAAACCGGAAGGTTCATTACCGCGTTCACAAGAGCACGCCACCTGTCCCTGTTCTGGGCTAGATCAGTCTAGTACAAGCCTCTCTGTCCTATTTCCTGAAATTAAATTTTTATCTTATCCTGCCATTTATGCCTAGGTCTTCCAAGTGGCTCTTTTCCTCAGATTTCCCCACCAAAACTGTGTATGCATATGTACAATAAAGCTGCATACAAGATTTAAAAGATACGTCGAATATTCGTACTAGGACTTTCAACACGACATATGGAATGGTTACTCGTAACTTGTGATGAAGGAGCAGAATTTCTTTCACTCCTGAACGTGGGAGGGTGTTATGTTGCAACCCGGAAGAGTTGCGTTTTCACGTGACAGGCGTTATTGCTGTTCATTATGAATGCCATCCAGAAGCTGGAACGTCTTGCTGCGTGGCGTTTGCAAATAGCTGTGCAGCAGGCGAATAAGATATCGTTCTGAAATTGGTGCGTGTAACGCGTACGGCTTGTAGGTTCGGAACAAGTGGCTTACTCTTAAGGGTAAATGGAGGAACTCTGTGAAATAAACAGCGCATTTCAACAGCTTTACTTTATAGGCCTACTACAGCACTATGCAATTAAGTGCAGACAGGCCGTTACCAGTGTATTTAGTACAACCGACGTTTCGGCAGATGTCTTTAAACTTGTTTCCTAGCGGTTGACATTAGACTGACAGGTTTTATGTGATTTGTCTTATATACCTTTTAGTACTGCAAGGTTCCAGTTTCGATTTAGATGCGTATATTTTTTATCTTGCAGTTATTTGGTAATTGATGTCTTCCGGCATGGCGAACTTTGGGACATCTGAGATGAAGGCGACATTGGCTGTACTTAACAGGGCCCTGAAATGTTGTGTGGTTATATATTTTTGGAAAGTAATGGACCGTTTTTTTTTTAAAAGTGACTTGGGGACTGCACGCAATCCATAATGAGCGTTAACGAATTGACTCATTGCATTAGGTGTATGGGGTTTTTCAGAAAGGTAGACCTAAAATGCCTAACAACCCGTATGTGTAGCCTTCACAATTACAGAGACGGCGAAGTGTGGAATTTTCAGGTAATTTTGACGTGATAAGAATCCGTACTTGTGCGAATGAAGATATTTGAGTAAATTGCCTCTGTTTAGTCTGTTATCCGTCACAGAAGGGGAAGAAGTGGCTTTTTGCTTCTGAAATCGCCGTGTCGTCCTTGTGTCCCAGTTGACCCATGTCCACCAAACTTGGTATAAAAACGTGCCACCGGAGACGAACCCAATTTCCCTGACAGCAATGTAGTGGGCGCAGGAATGTGTGAAACCAGAATGACACTAGATAAAATGACGCGTAGTAACAGACGCTGGAAAATCATGCCTTTTTTTGTGAAGAGCGCGCGCGCGCGTGTAACAACCAGGTGCGAAAATTCTTTATATTTGTGTTTGATGGCATCAATCATTGGAGTTAGGCATATAGAAGTTCGTACAGAGGTGGATCGTAAACGTTCCTGTTCATTGTGTGTGAAATATTGTTTGTAAGACATGGCGAGGATGCGAAATCTTTGAGTTCATGTCGGTAAAATTTATCTTATGCAGAATCCATACTATTATCACCGTTACAATATTTTTATTTTGTGAATTACTCACAAAATAAAAGTATTGTAATGGTGATAATAATAATGTATTTTTAACAATTACAGATTCTATAGCTTAACACGAGTTTAGGTCCCATACGGTTTTACAGCAATTTGCCCGCGTTACCCAAGAGGATAAGACACGTTTTCCGCCAGCATTACAACCTTAGTTCAGAATAGAGGCTTTTAACTGTTTATCTGCTTCTTTGCAGGCCTCACATCGTGACCGAATGTTTCTAGACAAACGGGGTTATTTTGGAATAACAGAAATTTCCTTTCGAATATTTACTTTCACTTCCCCTAGTGAATGAGAATATATCCTACCCACATACACTTCATCTTTTGGTATCCCCTCTAAATAAAAGTCCCAAGGACTTAATTCAGACTAGTGGGCAGGCCGCCATCTTTCACTCAGTGCTCCTTACCAAGAACTTCAGTTCAAGTCATTCAGTACAAACACAGGTTCAGTCTAAACACGCCCCATATTTTATTTCAAATTGTTAAGCTACATGTCTCGAGCCTACACATGGATCATCACCAGGCTTCATATAAAAAGAGCATGCGAAAGTGCTTATTCTTTCATACACTAGGATTATGAGATCTCAAAATTTGCAGGTTTTATATATGTTGAGGTGTATTTCAAAATAGTATTACAGAAGCTATTGTGTGTGTGTCTGTGTGTGTGTGTGTGTGTGTGTGTGTGTGTGTATTTTTTGGGCGCTTTCGCGAAATTGTGAAAAGTGACTACTAGCTTCGTCATGTCTGTTTCTCCGCCCGTCCGAATGGAACACCTCGGCTCGCAATGGATGGATTTTCATGAAATTTGATATTTATGTATTTTTCGAAAATATGTCGCGAAAATTTAAGTTTCATGGGAATCTGACAAGACCAACCGGTATTTACATGAAGACCTATGTGAATTTGTAATAATATCTCGTTGAATCCTTCTTAGAGTGAAAAATATTTCAGACAAAAGTTGTAGAGAAAAGCAAACATTTTATGCTCAGTAACTTTTTAACGAAAATCGTGCCGTTTATCTGATAATGTAGAAAAATGTTGTAGAACCGGAGATGTCACGGGTGACAGTATAACACGGTGCGTGCGCTTTGCATACTGGGTATCTAAGGCTACAAACACACATTCGGAATATGTAATACTTACTGCTTTTCCCCGGCAACAATTACACGAACGCTCCTCCGTGTCACGTTGTAGTACACTGCCTGTCTTGTTTCTGTTGAAAGTATTTTAATTCAGCTGTGGTGTGTTTTAGTCAGTGTTGCATGCTGATATTTTATTCAGTAATTAACTTATACGGGGTGTGTGGAATCTTGTAGGGGTGAATTTACTTTATCTGATGTTATCAGTCCACTTTTTATGTTCTATAAAATTTTCAGATAATTCGTTCAATGTTTAAAGTATTTTGAAGTAAATATTAATGTATACAAAAACTGTAAATTGTGAGAACTTATAATCTTAATGTATAACGGAATAGGCACTTTTTACTTTTTACGTATTGTTTTTACACAGTGCCTGATGATGATCCTGTATGCGATCGAAACATGTTTCTTAACAGTGTGGGCTAGAGGAAGAGAACCTGTGTTTGTGTCGAATGAGTATAACAACACAACTGGAAGGCACTCATCAAGGCAATTTCAGTTAAAGAATTTATGGAATCATTAGCCTTAAGGGCTGTAGGCGGTTTTCTGTCTTAAACCAGTTACTCACAAAAGGGGCCACGTAAATCCTACATAATTTTCGGAATTTGTTTCGTCCAAAAAAAAAAACTGCACGTGTTATTCTCCCAGTACTAATTGTGTGTCCAAATCATTGATAAGAATGTCGAATAGTGTAATATAAGCACTTCGTAAAGAACACTGGCACGTCCTGTGGACCTTTTGCTCCGGATGATTAGGTACGCGCCACATCAATATAAAACGCAAGTTCTGGCCCAAGAATACAAGCACAGATTTTTAAAACGATCTGTAGTATCGAATTCTTGCTTCGCAGTCCGGAGGCAGAACGACTGTGGACGTGTGCAGCTGTTTTGGAGGGTCGTAACTTGAAGTGTTGTTGCGACGTGCACAGTGTAGCCAGTTAAGGTAACCAATTTTTCTTGGCTGCTTCCATGGCAGCAACAGTATCATCATGTCCTGAATCTGGTATTCCGTGTCTTTTCCTGGTTTTCGTTTCGTTTGCCTCTGGCTTTGCACTAAGCCTCTCCACTATTGTGCAATCTGTTGCTGTGTATGTCACATCTCCTCCAGGATACTTTCCACGAAGCTTTTCTTTGACATTTCCTCCATGGCTTACACTTTAATGTGTCTGTATAAATAGGGCCTGCTGCTTGTTCACTGCTACGTGTTACACTATTTCATAACACAGTACTATCCTATCTCATGCATGGACGCATCTACTGTTCTGAGAACAACCGCGCATTGATCTGAGCCACCTTTGATTTTATGAGTAGTTTTCCAGAAGGAGGCAGTAACCTGTCGACATGAGATTTTAAAGATGTCGGTTTCATGACAAATTGGGAAGCGGCAAAATCTTTGCAACAGAGAGTCGGCTTAGAGCTCTGCTCGGGACTTCTGATAAATTTGTGTTGTTTTTAGGGACTGATCGTGTATGTCTGAAGCATCTGAATGAAATGAGTAATATAGGCCTCAGTTTTGTACCCATTGCTTGCTGTTTCGAGGTTCTATTCCTCGCCTTTTTGAGTCACGAAAGCTCCCCAAGCGACAAGGGAAAGGTAGCTGACCTGATAATTCAGGTATGGAAGGTCATGATACTGCGTGGGTGCACCCTACTTTTGTGTACCTCGTGTTATTACGCTTTCTTTCCACAAATATGAAGCGAGAAATGCGCACGTTGATGATTATGTCCATCTGAAAGGTTGTGTTTCAACTTTAGTATCACTGGAGATATTTTCTCAAAATGTGTACGTACATGGTACCGAAATCCCACTAATCATGTGCCTCAGCACGGCAGGTGTCACGGGCGCTTTGTCACATACGAAACCTGCATCCTTCGGGAATATGGAGTTCGTTTCTTCCCCTGCATGTCAACTTTCCTTATTTCATGTCAAGATATTGAGGTGCCGACGTCCCACTCCTAAACATGCCTCGCACGTCGTCTAGACGGTATACTTGTCTTGAAATGCAAGTAATTTCTCTTTGAATATAGCCCTTCAGTTCTTGAAAGTATGTGTATTGATTACGTAAACACTGTCTTTCGGGATCCTGCACAAATCATAACCGCACTAATTCAAATCTTGAGATGTAAGACGTCACAATCCGTCATTCATTTGCTGTTTCTCCGAAAGGCACGGTCCGAATTGTTTTGCTCACGCTTACTGCACACCAGAATACAAATTTACGGTCACACAAAGGAAGAGCGCCTGGACTTGCGAACACGATTATCTATAATTCGTTGTTTTCAATTCCATTTAGTGTAAACCGTACCTCGTTCGAGAAGAAAACGGTTTCCAGATAAACAAGACAGGCCGTGTATGTATAAGGTAACACTGAGGTGCGTTTGTGCAACCATTGTTGCAGCAGAAAAGCAACAAGTATTACATCTTCTGAATGTGTATTTGTAAACTTAGGTATCCAGCATGCAATGCGCATGTGCCATATTGTCATCTGTGGCTTGCCCGACTGAACAGAATTTTTCCACATTATCTTGTCAACATTACGATTTTCGAAAACACGTTGTAGAAAGTGAAATGTGTGTTTTGATTTTCTCTACAACCCTGTCTGAAACATTTCCCATTCTAAGAAGAACTGAGCGAGATATAATCAAAAGTGGATATAGGTCAAGTCAGATTTTAGTGAAAGTTTATTTTGACAAATTTTCGAAAAGTACTCATATATCAAATTTAATGGAAATCCGTCGAGTGGGAACCGAGTTGTTCCATTCGGACGGACGAAGCTAATACTCGCTTTTCGCAATTTTGCGAACGCGCCTACAAATCAATTGGCTGCTGATTCCTGAAGTCGCCTATAACAACTACATTCCGGCTTTCCATTCTAGCGGAAAGAGTCGTTGTACGGTTCTGATTTTATGTGGGCATAGTTGCAAAAGTCTTGTTGCCCTGTTTGCTGAGGCTTTTGACACCCCTTCTGAACGCGTGATCGGCGCAGCGATTTTCTGGGGATTGCTTCCATTTGAACGCCAGAAATGTTCAGTTTCTTTTTGATTGAAACATGGCGTCTTCGCTGTTTATTCGTTCGCAATGCTAAACTTGTCATTTGGAAATTTTCCAGTTTGCTGCATTTGGTTATTTGACACGGTTTCGTTCACGAAATATTTTTTCTTACAAAACTTTCAGCGACATTAATTCCATGCCACATACTTTGCAGAGGCATAGCAAATGAACGCACTTTGCTCGACGGCAAACATTTTTCACACGCACAAGCTACCTGCTCTCTACGAGACGCAAAACATACCCTTGCTACCGTCGTACGTTTCGACAATACTTCGGCTAAGTGAACGCGTATTTTCCTTCTCTTGGCGGCACAACGTGGGATGCCCAGCACCATGGGATGTCAGCCCAAATTGGTACAATTGTACCCTTCATTTTGCTAGAATATGTTAAAAGTGCGCGGCAGACGCACGAACTCGTGAGGTGGTAGTGACAATAGGGAACTACTCAAATACGATGACCGCGGTAACCAAACGGAGCAGGAGGTAGGGACACTAGGGGAAGTACTGAAATGCCGTGGCTGTGTTAACCAAACGGAGCAGGAGGTAGGGACACTAGGGGAAGTACTGAAATGCCGTGGCTGTGGTAACCAAACGGAGCAGG
>Ga0123355_10021594_pt1 | contig 10305 bp, 7 predicted proteins | sample TergutEmb28metaG_3_FD_89872 | JGI IMG/M metagenome (GOLD analysis project Ga0123355, IMG submission 89872) | Embiratermes neotenicus P1 segment gut microbial communities from Petit-Saut dam, French Guiana - Emb289 P1 | ecosystem: Host-associated > Arthropoda: Insects > Digestive system > Gut ... | reverse complement strand
AGTGGACCCCGTTCCAGACCCACTACTACTCAGAAAATCTGGTAGCGCCGGGGATCGAACCCGGGACCTCTGTATCTGTAGCCAGAAACTCTGACCACTAGACCACAGAGGCGGTCACAAAATATGCATATAATAAGGATAATGAACAGGCCTACATCACTCTATGATTACCAAAATGTTTTCACATGTAAGATATAAACAGTAACAGAAGAAAGGAAAAATAGAGAATTAAGCTTTTCGTGATTTTTCTCACACCAACCCAATATGTGTAAAGTGACTGAATACACATGTAGTACAAGGGCGTTTCATGTGATAGACACGCATTAATATGACGTTGGTGTAGGTCTACGAATTATACTTTAAAATCCCTAAGACAAGGGCCTTTGCGTATAAAATTACAAAATTCTTGTCCATACGGGCCATAAAGTAGTTAACTAGGGTTAATTTGCATAGTATGTAGTCCAGGATATTAGTTTTTCTCATCAAACCAAACACTTGCAGGTTCCACAAACGTATCAGATGAGCTGTCACTACTTTCTAATTTTTCCGTACAAACAGTTAATACCATTACGTGCCTTAAGTTCATTTTCTCTGTAGAATTCAATATGAGGGATGAATTCGACAACAGGGCACTAGAGGCTGTGCTCAGAATGTTAGAATAACCAGGTTTCTCTTGCCAAACGTTATCTCTGCACATAAAATAAATACATCAGTGCTATTCCTGAAGTATGCGCCGCGGGATAGCTGAGCATTCCGTAATTCTGCGATATGGCGGTGCATCAGTGGGTATTCGGATCAGGTCACCCGCTAACGCAGCTCTGTATCCCAGAAGAACGAAATCTTCCTAAGCATAACCGCACACAATCTGAATCAGAGAACCTGGAAGGAAGAGATCATTTCAGAGAACTTGACGTAAATGGAAAAACAATATTAAAACACTCGATACATGAAATTCGTTTAGCTTTATAAGCTGCAGTTCAGGGATTTTATAAAAGTAGTTTGCATATTCATGTTCCGAAAATCGCGGAGTCTATGTTGACCAGCTGCGCTATACACAGCGACACTGCCCCATGGACTTACTTGGATATGAAATACAGGAACACTGCACTGGCGTCATCTGTCCTACAGGATCTACAGCACGGTTTTTCTTTCTTCTATTCACAACTAGAAGGCTATTATTCTCCCACAACCCCAGCATCAACAATTCCCTGCGATCACGATGTGCCAAATGCTGTAGTCTGCTGCTGGTTTTGAAAACCGAACTGTGAAGGATGTAAGAGAGAGAGAGAGAGAGAAAGAGAGAGAGACGAAGGAGAAAGTACGAAATTTGAATTGTTATGCTGGAATTAGTTTGTCAGCTGCAGGTGCTGCTCCGTTGAAACGGAATAGTCTCTCTCTCTCTCTCTCTCTCTCTCTCTCTCTCTCTCTCTCATGGCAATCACATGAAGCTGCCAGACAGGGTAAAGAGAGAGTGAGTGCGGACACTTCTCCCCTCTACATTGTGGATCTTACCCTATAGGAATACTGTAGCCTAAACCAGATGTGATCTTCCCTTCAACAGTCTAGCCAAGCTTGCAAATATAAGACAAGTTTTGCACCACTGACGTAGGACTATATATATATCACAGTAAGAAGTCTGTCTCAGGGATGGTAAGACTTCGTCGACAAGCCATCTGTTCATTTAATACATCTATATTAATAAGTAGATTACATACCCTTTAGAAAACAACGCAGCCAAATGTAGTCAATAATAACTGAAGAATGAAAACCAACAAGATTCCACTTATAATTTTATTGTACTTTTTATAGGCTCAACATGTTTCGGACACTACTATACCCATCATCACTAGCTCGCGACTATAATGTTTATTACCACATTAGTCGTTTCGTTCTTGGTTTGCTGTAGGTTGGAGGTTAGGTGTGGTTAGGCTAGAGTAGTGTCCGGGCTGCAGGCTAAAGCTTTAGCCTATAAGAAGTACAATAAAATAACAAGTGGCATCTAGTTGGTTTTCTGTTCTTCAGTTATCGCAATGATGCACGGTCCAACAAACATCAAAGTAGTCAAGAATATTCGCACGTCAAAATGTTGATTCTATTTACCACTGACAACAAAACGTACTTCGAAAGTGCTGAGGAATTTGTCACCGCACTTAGAACTGTAGATGGGGAAATCTGTGGTCGTTTTGAAGAATTGCGTTGGAATGGAAAACAGTGCTGAGTGGTGCAAAGAAACGCCTAACATGTGTCACTTAAAATCCATGACTGAAAGAAGTAAATTAATTTGGATCTTAGAGAAATAAATTTCGAGAATTTCGGGTGGGTAGAACTCGCTCTGGATTGTGACGGTGAACTTTCATATTAACGCCAATGAACCCTTGAGTTCCGGTGCGAGAAGGTTACTGATTATGTATATCAAACAGTGTAAACAGCTCAAAAATGGCAAAAGAGAAATTTATTTTGGCTAAAAAGCTCCAAATTGAAGACAAGACATGTTATAATCAAGTGTAGATTATAACATGTCTTTACCATACGAGTATGTGGCTATGCCAGAAACACAGCAGGCTGTGAGATGGTTGCACTTCCTCAGGATAGATGCAATTTGCTGGCTTCTTGTAAAGACGGCGATAAGATTTAAGCTCCTTCACCTACGAGTAAATAACCATCAACTGCTTTAACAATACCGGACGAGTTAAAAATTACCTCCTTCATCAGTACTGGGTTATAATTGGCGGCATTCTTACGCTGTGGTGTGGCAGAAGCCAACCAAGGTTTGGTGCTTCAGAATCTGACGCTGTTACATAATTCCGCTTTCAGGTAAAATGAACTGAAATGCTACTTAACCTTTTGGCGCGGGAATTATTTTTTTAAATTTTATCACACTCTGTATATAAAATGTGAATAAAACAGGAACCAAATAAGTTAGTATTATGAAACAAACTGTATTTTGAAGAGGAAAAAACGGAGAGTATATACTATGTTTAAAATATTCAGTACCTGTATTTGTTGAAGAAATATATAAAATGCAACGTTTAGAGGTTAGCGGTGCGGTACGACCCCTATAGTAGTCGTTAGGGGTCAAAGGGTTAATGGCAATAGGAAGTAATGTTTGTCACGGCAGGTCCATGATACCGTCATTGCATGAACTGCGTAGAACAGCAGCAAAGGACATGTACAGTACAAGGTGGTTCAAATATGACCGGGACTGATGTCGCCAGATTTACACACAAACAGTCCCAGTCATATTTGAACCACCTTGTACATTTGAAACAACGACAGTCAAAAGAACACAAATATTTGAAATTTGTGTCGTGTGGAGTCAGTTTCTGTTCTCACATGTACAACACAAAGGGTCATGTATCAGAGCAGCAGGGACAAACTGAACTCTGCATGTCAGCAGCACACACACAGCCACTGCTTTAGGAAGTCTGTTCCCCAAGTAGCACCATTTAAACATATTACATTGGACGCCAGCACCCTCAGAGTTCCTCTGGAGTTTGCAACAGCGTCCTGCTACGTCCGCGTGTTTAAAGCTGGAGGGTTTTTCAGGTAATGAGTGCGAGTAGAAGGTCCCAGTTACGGAGTCGGAAGAGTGGGCAACTAGATCGGGTGGGCTGTTCAATTTTAGTGTTCTGTGTCGAAATAGACTTATTCCACCCAAGTCGTAAACAATTAATTTTGCACGTAAATAACCCACTGACTTACATGTTTCAGAATGCTACTTCAGAGATTTATGGCAATTCATAAAGATAAACTCCAGGCTTTGACGGAACCTAAAGGAAATTACCCCATTTACAGAGGGACGCAATGTGACACTAACATAAGCCGGTTTAACTCCCGTCACTTCCTTACACAAACACTATTTTTTACAACAATTCAATTTTCATATAACACGAAATACAAGCACAGTGCCTCTGCCATTGGGTTTATAAAACCAACACATATATATGTTTCTTATCCCACATATGCCAGCAATGCACCGTACCCAACGCATCTTTCATTCACTTCAATGCCCTTTCACAACTGAATCCCAACATTTATAAGCGGATGATGTTAAAATCAGCCATTGAACACGGTAATGGTCCAATTTCCATTCCCAGATCTATGTCTCTGTTGCCATTAAGTTAAACTTTCTCATCTTTCCACATGCTCAAAACTCGGAGTGTTCACTTTCCATAAAGTTTTGGTACCAAATACCGGCATTACACTAAAAATAACAGCATATCAGTATAAATAAATCGTGCATCTTTTACTTATACAGTACCATAAATTGTTCAGTTCATCCCATGTAACCCCAAGTACTGTGTGTTTCCTCTGACGTTTGTAATTCTATCTTATGACAGTCCGGCCTTACCAAACTTTGTCGCGGTATGTGGTTCTGTGACCCACTTTAAACAACTGAATATGGTTTCAACTTTAGGGTTAGACATCTCGTTGTGTTTCATAGCTAATTGATAAGTATAAACTATTAACACAACCTTCGTTGTAATAACTTTACAGTAACACGTATCGACCCCAAAGGGTCATCATTAGGCTAAAACTTAATAAAACACCTGAAGGTCATGCAATTGCTTCGTTGAACACATATCATTATAAGAACTGAGATCTCAGTTTAGCAGAGAAATTGTGTAATATTTTAATTCGTTTATTGAGTTTTATCCTGATGATGACCCTTTAGGTTCGAAACATTTTGCCGTAAATTTGCTACAAATAAAGCTCTGTTAAAGTTTTATGGGCGGCTTCGGTGGTCTAGGGGTAGCGTGCTGGCCTTTAGTACCCAAGTTTGCGTCGGATTTTTAGGGCGAAAAAATCCTCAGCACGCCTTCCTTCGGAGGGGAGGTAAAACCGTCGGTCCCATGTCGTAGATATGCGGCATGTAAAAAATCCCTAAATTTAAGTGGAAGTCGGAATTCAGTACCCAAGTTTGCGTCGGATTTTTAGGGCGAAAAAATCCTCGGCACGCCTTCCTTCGGAGGGGAGGTAAAACCGTCGGTCCCATGTCGTAGATTTGCGGCATGTAAAAGATCCCTAAATTTAAGTGGAAGTCGGAATTTAGTCAAAATTACTATCGGACATCTTTCTCGCCCACAGTTCCACCTTTCGCTGCTAGGATCTCTCGCGTCGTTGTGGACGGAGGCACCTGGCGGCTAAAGTGGGAACGTCCAAAGGCGGGGGAAAGCAATGGCAAACTACCCCCAAGAACTTGCCCAGGATGCAGTTTGCCAGAACCATACCGGTCACATGACTGGGCTCTGGTTCCTGCCAAGCCCGGCCTTCAAGGCTGAATACTAATGAATGAATGAACGTCTTATACTTATTAATTAACTATACGCAATATAGATCGATTTTATGATAGCGCAGAAAAGAAATAGAAAGGAAATTTCTAAAACAAATACACACAGATCTCAGTGCATTCCACCACACATTCTTTTACGAGGGCGAGTCAAATGAAAACCGTAAATAATTTTTTTACTTTTTATCATGGACAATACGGTGTGCTGATCCATGACTCATGTCCAGATGTGCGGCCATTTCATTCACTGTTACGCGGCGATTTTCCTTCAAGATGACTTCAACTATTGCAATGGCCTCTGCTGTCACTACTCGGTGTGCCTGACCAGGTCTAGTAGAGTCTGTGACAGAACTAATGCCTTTCATGAAATTCCTAGTCATAGTGCACCACCATACTGAACTTTCATTCGTCGATGAATTTTGATGGGTTTCACCCCATAACTATAAAAAACGGATGAGAGAACGCTGCTCTTCTTTGATGCATTTTGCAAGCGAGGCCGCCACATTTACACTACTACTGCGCCGTCGTGTTGCATTCCTGCATCGTGCTGCCAACTGTCTGCCACTCTTCAAACCATGAGCATCATTGTTGTCAACTTACAAGACAGTCGAATTGTGTTTCAAATTTTTATCGCACTTTTAAGTTTTTCCATTTGACTCTCCCTCGTACGAAGTTAATGGATTTTGCAGAGAAGTTGTTATGTATTTTTCTTCTTGCGTCATTTGTCACCATATTGACGTTTATAGAGATAAATAAAGCTTGTTGGTCAGAACACATTCCCGTGACATTCGACTGCACGCGCCTTCATTCGTCTGCAAGCCCACTGTCAGCAGCGTCGTGCTGGAACGCCACGGAAATCTCTGCGGAACAGAAAAATGACAGACACGCAATTCACGTCATATAATTGTGACATACAGTTCATGTGTTAATCGAACGGAAATAATTTTCATAACTCGCACTAAACAACGCGTAATTTACCGATTGTACTGGGTAAATGAATGAGGACTGCATAAACACATTGACCAGCTGACTTACTGCCTGAAGCTCGTGACTAAATTAATCAAAGCTTTAAGTGACTTCGCAAATATAATAATACACCAAAAAGGTTTATTTAAGCAGTAATCATTATGACTTGCAGCCTTCAGGTGCTGGGTTCGCAAAATGGCCGGAGCATAAGAATTATCTAAAGTATGTTGTGTTTTAGCTCCGATCCTCCCAATAAGAGTCATACTTTAAATTACGCAATGATCACATTTTTAATTCCTATTTACCTTCAACAAGAGGTATAAAAACTGAGTTAACTGACCGAGCAATACGTGATTATTGTAGCAGTGACTGAAGGAACAGGAGTGCGGAATAAAACTGTACATATCGATGAAATATGAATGAGGGAATTTCGTTAGCATGGCTAGAGTGGCAATTTGGAAATTGGTAGGTGGGTATAAGAAGAGGCGTAGAGAAAGGAAGATGTCTTATTTGTCACAAAAAGTAGAATAAAATACACGTGTTTCTAATGTAAATAGAGACAGAGATGGGGACAACTATTTTTGAATGAAAAATGGTTATACAGGAATGAAGAAATAGGATTTTGTGAAGCAATCAGCTTCATCAAGATCACAGAATTGAACATTTTAGGCAACTTTACACACAGGTTCAAATGAAAATGGGGAAAACCAAGTGCAAGAGACGGCACAAGATTTAGAGAAGGAAAAGGGGAGGTACTGAGGATAGAAATACTTTATTGCTTAAAACAACTTAGGTGAGAGTGAGACCTCTCTCAACACCATAAACAGTAAACAGAAAATTCACTTACCACTAAACAAAATAGCTTATTTGTACTGGAAAATTCTTGGTGTTATTAGTCACAGCCTAATAAATGTATATGAAACCCAAATAATACGTTCAATTTTATTGGACTAAATTTGGTTTGATAATGACAGAACAAAACGGGTGTTGACATTCAAATAAATTACTTGACAGTAAAAACTAAATGAACCGATGAGCTAATTCACTAGGATAACGACTAAATAACTAAAATAATGACTTATTGCCAAACCGCTCGAACAGACGAATCAATGGCATACTCATCTGATACGCAGGATCCTGCACTATCGTACCTCAGAGACTTTCTTTGAAGTCCAATTACCCACACAACCCCAGTTTCCACACACACTACAAGCGTTGATGCTCAATAATTGACTACAGAGAGTGAACCTTGAGGTTATTACACTGTTTAGAGTCACACGTGTATTTTCTTTGTATGTTAAACATTCAGACACTTGTCTTTGAGTACAAGGACGACATGCTATATATGTGTGTGTGTGTGTGTGTGTGTGGCCGCCAGGTAGCTCAGTCGGTATAGCGACTGACTACGGGATGGACGGTCCGGGACGAGATATTCCGCCCGTCCAGACAGGTCCTGGGGCCCACCCAGCCTCCTGTACAATGGGTACCAGGTCTTTCCCGGGCGTAAAGTGCGGCCGGGGCGTGCTGCTGACCACTCACCCCTTTCTAGTGCTGCAGTCATGGAAGAAAAACCTATAACTTTACCCACCCTCTGGGCCACACCAGGCCTGGAACGGGAAAACTTTACCTTTATATATACAGAAGTAACATTGAGGCACTTTCGCGTAACGAGTGTTTCCGTGGAAAAGCAATTAGTGTTTCATATACTGTTTGTCTGTAGCCTTAGTAATTCAGCACGCAAAGTGCACGCACCACATTAAATTGTCATCTGTGACCTGTCTGGCTCAAACCACATTTTTCCGCATTATCTCATAAACGGCACGATGTAATTAAAATCCTTCCAATGACAGCCGAGTTGTTCCATGCGGACAGACAAACGGACGGACGAACGTACAGACAGACAAGATGAAGTTAACAGTCGCCTTTCGCAATATGGGGAAGACGCCTAGAAAGTACAAAGTTGGCCACTTATATATGAAAATATTAAAAACCAATTTGAGATTTAAAAAGAACGGGTTTTGCATTTGTCCGCAAAGAACCACATTTGATTGCGTACAATTTTGACCAATACCAAACTGAATGGACATTAAATAAAGTGAAGTGTAAAACTTGATGCAACAATATTATTTATTGAAGTTTCTTTAGCTCGACATGTTTCGGGCCAATACGCCCATCATCAAGAGAGCTAGATGTTTGGTTGCAGCATACGGTTTTCCGCACCCAGTCTGTAGATGGGTGGTGGTCCTGAGAGCCGCTGCGTAGGTCGTGTGTCCGGTTTGGAAGGTGCCGTGCGACTCGCACGGCACCTTCCAAACCGGACACACGACCTACGCAGCGGCTCTCAGGACCACCACCCTTCTACAACCTGGGTGCAGAAAACCATATGCTGCAACTTAACATCTAGTGCTCCTGATGATGGGCGTATTGGCCCGAAACATGTCGAGCTAAGGAAACTTCAATAAATAACATTGTTGCATCAAGTTGGCATTTCACTTTATTTCATGATGAAGATGCACGGTCAAACAATCCTCAAAACTGAATGGACATTCTATAGGTAACCTCGGAGATCTCGAACTTTGAGCTTCTCACATCGGTAAAGCCGTGTGATATGAGGCCACGACAATCGGCAATGGGATCCAAGGGTTTCAAAGCAACATATAGTCCTCCACTTCAACCATCAAAATCTTCAAGACCTTTCGACCCTTGAAAATTAGGTCACAGACTTGTTTCGATATATCGGGATCCGATTACCCATTGACGCACGTCACATGCGACAAGACCAGACCTCTACGTAACAGGCTAACTTTTCAGCGTGTGGCATTTGCAGGTACTCGGAACTGAATCGAAGCTTGACCCGGATTATAATTTTGTCAAATGTCGCGTCCTTAGTTACTGGAACTCGCGAGTCGTGCTAATGAAGTCACGTTAATGCTTGAAGACTGACAGAATTGACTAAGGTTCTTCGCTGCTGTTGTCTAAATTTACTAAGGAAGTGTCGTAAACAAGCCACCAGCGCTTCATTTGACACACTTTCTTAGGCGTGTTTTAAAGCTTCCCCTACAGGTTTATTAGTAAATAGACAATAAGAAAGAAAAACTAATATTACACATTTTCTGTGCAAGTGACATGTTAACTTGCATTTTATTTCAGTCAATTGCACAACAACATTAATCAATTTTATCATTCTAAATCGCTAAAGATAGCTCAAACATTCATGAGGATACAAATAATAATAATATACCGGGGTGCTGATAAGTCCTTATCCCGGCCAGGAAGGAAACAAGTTCGGAAGAATGTCAGGGACGCGCGCGATTTCAACAACATCGAGACGCGAGCTGTCATCAAAGTTTTTTTTTTCGCAAGGCAAGGCGCCGAAGGAAATTCACGCCATTCTGACAGAAACATTAGCGTGTTTCCTTCCAGGTCGGGCTAAAGACTTATCAGCACTCCTGTAGTATAATGTTATTATAATGAAATGAGTTGAAATAGTATATAAGTTAGACGAAAACGCATTGTTAAATGAACAAATCTTCAATAACTAACATAAATAAAGAAAGAAGCGTGCAAGAATCATTCGACCCTGACTTCAGGGCAGTTCATTCCGTTATCTTGCACAATAAATACTGAAGCTTCTGAACACGTAGCCCGCAAGAATATAAATTAAAACTGCAGGAGATATGATATCGTAATGCAGCATGTGAACGTAGCACTGAACCTGTCCAAAGGCACCAAAACTTTCTTATGTAACAAAATATTAATCAAAATTAGAATCTGACATTCAGATGACCGTGCATCGTGACATATTCTTATAGTAGAAACAAATGATATGCACTGTTTCTCAAATTTATTTCTGATAAAGAACTCCGCATGTTTCGGACAGATCTACTGTCCATCATCAGGAGTCCCAACACTGTATACACAGCAATAGGTTGAGTAAAGAGAAACCAACTTGATGCCACTTATTTTATTATTTATTCAATACTCATTCAATGCTCAACATGTTTCGGCCGTTAATACGACCATCTTCAGGAGTCTGCGACTAACTGGTT
>Ga0123355_10021593_pt1 | contig 10305 bp, 6 predicted proteins | sample TergutEmb28metaG_3_FD_89872 | JGI IMG/M metagenome (GOLD analysis project Ga0123355, IMG submission 89872) | Embiratermes neotenicus P1 segment gut microbial communities from Petit-Saut dam, French Guiana - Emb289 P1 | ecosystem: Host-associated > Arthropoda: Insects > Digestive system > Gut ... | reverse complement strand
TCTCCCAAGTCCTATTTACGTCCTCATCACCGTTCAAGTTCTCCAAAGCTGCAAACCTATTTGTAATCTCAATCTGATACTGCTTCCTAACCTCCAGCTCATTTAGCTTCCTCAGGTTAAATCTTTGCCTATCAAACCTCTGTGCGGCCTGTTTATCCACTGCTAATCTTTCCCTAACATTTGCAATCACCAGATAGTGATCTGTATCACACTCAGCTCCCCTAAAACCTTGCACATCCAGTACACTTGAATGCCATCTGCTATCTATCAATACGTGGTCAATCTGGTTGTGAGTCTTACCATAAGGGGAGGTCCAGGTGTGTTTACGAATGTTCCGGTGAGGGAACATCGTGCTCTTAACCACCAGATTTTTTTATGTGGCAAAGTTAACTGTTCTAACCCCATTAACATTACTATCCTGATGGAGACTCTCCTGTCCAGTTGTTGGTTTGAAAATATTATCTCTCCCCACTTTTGCATTAAACTATCCTAGTAACATTTTCAAATGATATTTCGGGAAGTGATCGAACACTTCCTCATAAAAACAATCTTTTGACTCATCACTTTTAGAAACAAATATACGATGTGTTAATAGAGTACAGTTTGTTTTCTCCTTTTTGTACTACCATTTTGGAGTGAGATGTGAAAAGTATTATTTGAGCAGAGAGTCAGACAGGTAGCGATGTCTTAGTTGTGCAAACATATCTGTTGTCCTTGTGCACACCGTGAAGGCAGATGGAGGATTTGATGTGCAGCTATAGCTCCACTCAGCTTTAGTTTGGCACTAGATGGTGAGTGGGCAGCCTTTGTTAGCCACTGAATAGAGGCTGGTTGTGTCCCAGAGGCGATCTGAACGTTTCTGAGTGGGTAGAAAAAATCTCTTGCCCTTGCCGGGACTGGAACCCCTTAACCAATTCACCCCCACCCCACCCCGGACTATGCTATTTCCATAAGACATAAAATTTTTGCCGCGAGGGGGGTTTCGAATACGCCATCGCCTCGTGTGATGGAACCTCGGAGTCGTGACCAAGGTGATGATTTTTTGAAGAAAATGGTTTAGAATTCGTTAAATGTTTTGGATCGTAAAGTGCGGAATCAGCGGTCTTGGTAAGGCCTTCCACAGGCCCCGCGGCGCAAGGGTCCTGTGGGTGATGCGGGGCCCCCAAACGTACTAGCTCCATGAAGCAGAGTCCTTCCTGATAAGGTAATAGGTTCTCAGCTAGTCGAAGAAATTCTGTGCATTTTATGGAGCCCACGTGTTCATTACCGCATTCACAAGCCCCGCCACCTGTCCCGGTCCTGAACCAGGTTCGGTCCTTGCCTCCCTATCCCACTTCATTATAATCCATTATAATATTATCTTCTATCTACACCTGTTTCTTCCAAGTGGCCTTCTTCTTTCGGGTTTCCCCACCAAAACCCTATATACGCTTCTCTTGTCCCCCATACGTGCCACATGCCCCGCCCGTCTCATTGTTCTAGATGCGATTACCCGAAGATATTTGGTGAGGAGTACATATCGTAAAGCTCACTATGCAGTGTCCCCCAGTCCCCTGCTACCTCGTGTCTGTCACGCCCAACTATCTTCCTCAGCACCCTATTCTCGAGCACCCTCTGCCCATGTTCATCCCTCAATGTGTGAGACCAAGGCTCACACCCGTGCAAAGCAAAAGACAAAGTTATAGTTTTGTTTGTCGTGATCTCTATAGCCGATTCCCCCCCAGGAACTGAAATTTGTTGTGGGTTATTTCGGACTAGGTTTCGTTCTTCAGACAGAAGTTATTATTCTAGATCCCTGATAGGAGATCTGGGAGACACTTCGCAAATGTTGTAGGACCGGTTATCTACACTATTGGTCGTAATAGACCGACGTGACAAGGTAAGGTGGTCACGTTCCTTGGCTTGTAAACTTGACGACAAGAGGGACATTAGATGACGTCGCACAAACCGCGACCCATTGCAAGCAGGTTACTTTAGCGGTACAGAGAAGACGGCACAGGATATGCTGATGGAAGTTCATGAACTTATCAACATATCTTAGCGTTACTGTGTTTAACTAAGGATTTTGCTATAGCTCACTCAGTTAGTCGCCAACTTCTTGATCACGGAGGTCCGGGTGCACTTCCAGCGACTTGTTGTGAATAGATTTGTGGGTAGATTTACACCGAACACTTATGTTGCACGTGACAGTTGTCATTCAGCCACTGATCCGTGTTTCATCGTAGACCAATGTCAGTGCCAATGACCAAGAGACCCACTCTCCTCCCAACGTATACAGTAACATCACGAATTTGGATATGGCCAATAAACCATGACAATACGACTTCAGTATTCCAGTAACAGTGCAGCAAACGTTGGAGCCTACTCCGGTGGAGTACTGGTACGCATGCTTTTGTGTACTTTCTTTGCAGTTTTTCATACATCAGAGGCCTTCGTGTTCATTCGCTACCTGTTGTTGCAGATTGCAACTGTTGTGGAGCTAATCAGTGTAGGAAGGTTACGTTAATTTTTAACTTACTCCATGTAGCAGAGTCCTTCTTGAAGAGCTAACCGGTTTGCAGCTAGTCAATAAATTCCCCACATTTTATGGAACCCGAAGGTTCATTACCGCATTCACAAGTGCCCGCCATCTGTCCCTATCCTGAGCCAGCTCGACTCAGCCCATACCCCCACATCCCACTTCCTGAAGATTCATCTTAATATTATCCTCCTACGTTGCTTTCTGTTTTGTTAGATATGCTTCCTGTTAAAAAAGAAACTGAAATGAAATTTGTGTGTAACCTTAATATGATCCGTTTTGTATCGTGTACTATTTTTATGAAATTACCCGTTTTTTAGAATATTTGTGAGGTTCGTTTGAGCCTTCTGTACGGTAGGAGTTACGTAGAGCCGACACAAAATAAATTGTAGTTTTGTTGTGATTAATAACGTATCGTCATATTACACAAATAAAGATCTATTCTTTATTTGCTTACATGAATATATCCGACACGTTTCGGTCCTTAGAACCGTCATCAGTAAAATGGCGTTTCAGTTGACTCTTCATATTACTGTACGTTGAGAAATACGAATGTTGTAATTATAAATTTTGTTAATGTTAAAACGTTAGGTATTGGCGGTGCATGTAGCAAGTTTGTAGAGAGGAGAAGTGCGTACCGGGTTTTTGTGAGGACAGCCTGAGGGAAAATATTATTTGAATAACCTAGTCGTAGATGGGAGGATATTATTAAAATGGATCTTTAATCGGTATGGATCATGGACTAGTTTGATTCGGTTCAGGGTAGGAACAGTTGGCGGGATTTTATGTACGCGGTGATGAACCTTCGGTTTCCATAAAATGCGGGGAATTGAGTTTCTGAGGAACTGTCAGCATCCCAAGAAGGACTGTGCTCTCTGGAGTTAGCTAGTTGTTTAGTTAGTTCAAACGTGCGGTATTGTTCCGTTGATTGTGGTTAACTTCGGTTTTACCGAAACATGCCGAAAGTGTTCTTGTAAAGAACGAGAGGATGGATGTTAACTTGTCGTATGGGGGTGTGTTATGAATTGCGGTTACATTGTTAGGACACGGTTTGTGATAAATACAGTCAAAATGAAATCCGCCCATCGTGTTTTAATGTATGCCGCCAGTACTGAATCTAACCTTTTCTTTCTTTTGGCGCTGCGGCCCAGCGCGGGCCGTGGCTTCCTCGTTTTTAAAGTTTCTAGATCACACACGACCCACTACAGCCGGTAGAACTCCTCCGAACAAGTGATCAGCCCGTCGCAGGAACCTCTACCTGACAACACACAACACTCTCAAGAGACAGATATCCTTGCCCCCGGCGGGATTCGAACCCACAATCTCAACCGGCGAGCGGCTGCAGACCTACGCCTTATGTAGACCGGAAGTACCGAATCTAACCTACGGTCTCTAAAGTAGGTCTGCGCAAGCCTGTACAGTAGAGTCGTGTTTAACATTGTACTTAGGTCATAATGCATATACCCAACACCACGTTTAATTAAACCACCCATTTCCCTCCCTTAAACAAGTAAAATCAATCGAAGTGTGTTAGAGTGTGTATATACGTAGTTTGCCAGTCCCAGCGGTCGCGAGGTCTAAGGCGTAGGTTTGTGGCCGGAGGCATGGAAGTTTCTCTGTTGTAAGTACTGTGTGTTGTGAGGTAGAGGTCTCTGCGATGAGCTGATCACTCGTCCAGAGGAATCTTACCGACTGTGATAGTTATGTGTGATCTAGAAACCTCAACAATGAGGAGGCCATGGCCCGCATTGGGCCGTAGCGCCACAGGAAAACAATATGCATATTTTTAATATACGAAGTATTAACGTGCTGAGCCAATCGACACTGGCTTTAAGTTCCTTCCTTTGACCCTCAGTTCCGGTACATGTACCAAGTTCAATTTCTGACAGTTTTCTTAGTGGCTAAACACTTTTTCAGCGATCGTTTGCCCCCACCGGAACGCACTTCTCATTCATGTCCTCAGTCTTCAAACTTAAGGAATTTTCGTATTTCGCTAGGCCCTTATCACACACGTTTAATTTTTACACGCCGATCGCCCATACACGTACATCAATTGGCATAGTAATATTCCGCGGCGTGTGCGACTGTACTGTAAGTAAACCCGTTGTTTTTTTTTTTTCTTGAAACCACAAAGAAATGGGAAGAAGTACATGGCAAGTGAATATGTAAGTCTTCTGGGATATGATCTTGAAGATGAAAGCCCTACGATGCTTCGAAACGTCGTGAAATACTCCCCCAACGTCACAGCGTCGTGCAGGATGGAGGAGGCGGCCTGCAGATTTGAAGGGTAGCTGCGAATATATTGTATGAAACAGTGACGGAAATCCGATGGGGGGATGGTCCTCCAGCTTGGGGTTTGGGCAAGGGGATAACAACGTCCCGTCATAAAGAGTTGACATACTGCGAAATGTAGTTGAGAGCCTCGGACCTGGACATATCTCTTCAAACGACGGTGGGCTGTTGTGAATGCGGTACTGAACCTTCGGATTGCTGTAGCATGCCGGGAATTTTCTGACTATCTGAGGAAATGTTAGCTTCTCAAAAAGAACTCTGCTCAATGAAGTTGGTTAGTTGGTTGGTTCGTTGGTTGTTTGGTTGCTTGGTTGGTTCGTTGGTTGCTTGGTTGGCTCGTTGGTTCGTTGATTCGTTGGTTGGTTCGTTGGTTGGTTGGGTTTTGGCGGGTCGTAACGCGTGCCATTCACACATTCCGTGTTTACTTTCAAAGCCGACTTGTTTGCCGATGGCGCTCAATTACGAAACGTCCCGCAATTATCGTAACTCGTAGTGATTACTGACCTTGAAGCAAGAAGTCAAATAACAGTTTATGCAATACTGCATACTTCGTACGTGAAGTCCTTGGCATGGTCAAGGTCTACAGAGCAACCTACCATTTCAGAACGTCAGAAAACCTGTGAGTAAAGACAAAACAAGCCATTCGGATGGCTCCAGACGGCGAACTGGGCAGAACGCTCAGAGAAACGGCGAGGCTCCGAAGGGTCAGGTTATGCCACGACACTCCGGGTTGAGACTGGAATAACAAGTGTGGTAATGTCTGCATTACTGCGTTCGGCACCGAAACGTAACAAGCACACTGGTTACTTCAGTATTTGCACCACCTGATTTGACACTAAGGGAAATTCCGGTTTGCCACAGTCTGAATTTTTGTGTTGCTATCGATTCTCATGGTCAGCAGCAATTATTCCCCTAAGTAGTTGTTCTGTGTAATGGAGACGCAGTGTGTTTTCTGTGAAATATGAATTTGATTTTTAGGCGCGTTCGCAAAATTACGGAGAAATTATTAGCTTCGTCATGTCCGTCCGTCTGTTCGCATTGAATTCGGCTCCCACTGGACGGATTTTCATGAAATTTGGTGTTTGAGTATTTTTCGAAAATCTGTCGAGAAAGTTCAAGTTTAGTTAAACTGACAAGAATAACGGGCACTCTACAAGAAGACCAATGTTCATTTTTATCATATCGCGCAGAAGTCTTCTTAGCATTAGAAATGTTGCAGACCAAAGTTTTAGAGAAAGTCAAAAGACGCGTTTTATTTTCAGTAACTTTTCTTCCTAAAGTCGTGCCGTTTATGAGATAATGTGAAAAAAAAATATCGTAGAGCCGGACAGGCCACAGATGACAATACGGCGCATGCGCTTTGCTTGCTGGATAACTAAGGCTATAGACACTTTCAAAGTATATAATAATTATTTCTTTCTCATAGCAACCATGGTTACGCGAACGCTCCTCTGTGTTATGTTATACGTACATTGCCTGCCTTGTTAAGTATCTCCTGCTATTGGCTTTGAATCGGAGGGCCGGGTAGCTCAGTCGGTATAGCAACTGACTACGGGCTGGACGGTCCGGGATCGAATCCCGGTGGGAACGAGATTTTCCGCCCTTCCAGACCGACTCTGGGGCCCACCCAGCCTCCTGTAAACTGGGTACCGGGTCTTTCCCCGGGGTAGATTGCGGCCGGGGCGTGCTGCTGACCACTCACCCCCTTCTAGTGCCGCGGTCATGGAAGAATAGAGCTATACCTCTACCCACCCTCTGGGGCCACACCGGGCCTGTAACGGGATCACTTTACCTTTACCTTACGTTTATTTGCTTTAAATCAGGCTACAGGATCCCCACATGCCGAGTAAGTGATAGACAGTATTCAGCCTCTGGCCGCAGGGGGGTTAACCATTTACAGCCCACATGCTTTAACATTTCCAAGATCCCGTCACTGGTTCCTATCCTCAGCCACATGAACCCACTGCACACGATTCTAGCCTGCCCTTTCAAGCTACATTTCAGTATTACCCCCCTATTTACGTCTGGATGTCGCGTGTCTTTTCGCGCCTTCAGTCTTTCGCAGAAAGTCCTATAAGCATTTCTTTCCTGTCGTGCATGCCACATGGCCCGCCACTTAGGAAGGCGAAAGCGAACCGTATTCTAAGGTTTATATGCAACATATGACAGGGTTGGCGAACCTACGGCACGCGTCATTCACTGCCTTTCAATTTTTTACTTCTTTGCCCGACCAGCGTCTCTATATTGTGAACATTTTATACATACACATATCTAAGTAGAGCCTGTATATGAATTACCGTTGCTACCAAATAACACTGCCAATGAAACATCATCATCATAAACATCAAGGATTGGACCCTTTGATGCGTTCCGTCTCGAATTACAGCTGCTCGCGCCAACGCTTCTTCGGTCTTCCAATTGTTCTCCTTCCTTGTGGTCTGTAGTGGTATGATTTGCAAAGGGATTCGGTTTTGTGGCATTCTTTGCAAATGTAAAAGCCAGTTCCATCTGTATTCATCTATCTTGTCTAGTATGCCTGTAATCCGTAGTTCGCGGCGTATGTAGTCATTTGTTTTGTGGTCATAAAGGGTGTGGCCTGCCAGAGGTCTCAGTAACTTCATTTCTGCCGCTTCAGTTCGTCGTCTTTGTAAGGCTGTTAGAGTCCAGTTATCTGACCCATATAAAAATGTAGGTAAAACTATTGCCAAAGAAACATACGTACTTACACAAGTCGGGAGCGGCGCGAAGTGTTTACTGGATGTTTATTATTGGGGTGCCGGCCTGGCGGTGACTGGGCGAATACGTGACATTGGACAAAACATTTTACAGTCTTCTCTTCAAACACGAAGTAGTGTCAGCCGCAGTCACTTCCAAATTTTCTTCTTTATCGCGTTCTTCGACGAGAGCTTTATTAGAAATATAATATATAATATTATACTATGCATTAATTATATAATTATAATATTCATTAATGATAAAAATGGTGGCATGCGGTGACGCAGTTGGTTGAGGCACTGCGCTACAACCCGGGAGGTCGCGGGTTCGATTCCCGATGGTGTTATTGAAATTTCTCATTGACATAATCCTTCCGGTCGCACTATGGCCCTGGGGTTGACTCAGCCTCTTACGGAAATGAGTACCGGGAATATTTCCTTGGGGTAAAGGCGGCCGGTGCGTAGGGCTGCAAACTTACCACCTCCATGTGCCGGTTGTTTTGAAATCTGGGAGCCTTAACCTCCTGGAACCCTCAGGGCTTGTCCAGGTCTGTAATGGGATTGCTTTATTAATGGTAAAAATAATAATAGTGCAGTAATAATTATGTAATAATAATTACATAATTATGTAATTATGTAATAGGTATGTAATTCTCCAAGACCTTATTTTGCTCTTCAAAATTCCCATGGGCACGCGAAAGGTTTTCTTCGAAATTTATGGACAACTTGGGCAGGCGCCTTCAAAAAATTTCGCCAGCCCCGATATAGGAGAAGAAAACGTTTGAAAGGACTAAGTAAGTGATAACCTTCTGCTACTAGCGACATCAGCCCTTGGTATGACTATATCAAGGCCATCGGACAGGACAACCAATCCCGTCGACAGAAGCCTAGTCAGTGTTAGTTTATTAGACAGATGTCACATCTCAGCTGTGCGTTTATACTCAGGAATAGTTTAATTAATCTGACACATTAGTCGTCTGTTTGGTTGATTCCTTGTTTTCGATATCTGAACCTCTCGCAGCGGTGTCGCTGAAGATTCGAGTGTCCTGGGATGTGACGTGTGTTTTCACTTGTAGGTCCCAACGTTTCGGGATATCGTAGTACCTTCATCCTCTGGTTCGAGCGGTCCAAGATGAATGACTTGAATTGCTTGGCCTTGAAGACGAACGTACTATGATCTTTCGAAACGTTGGGAAATGCCAACTACAGAGAGACACGTAACTGGAGACTTGAATCTTTAACAACCCTGTCGTGAGAACCGCAGGTCTTCTTACCTTGTAGTTGCTCAGCTCGTTAAGAATTCCCCGCCTCTATGGAATCCCGAGATTCATTGAAGTGCTACTGGAACCAGCCACTAGTTGCTTCGGACTGCTGGATTGGTTGGCGTGGCTTATTCTTTAGCTCTGAAGATGGGGCCAGCAGTCTCCCTCGAAACTGTGGCAGATTTGTGCCAGACTGCACGTTGTCACAGCCCATAAGACAGTATTCTTTAGTCACCGCTGTGAGAACCAAAAATTTCATAGACAAATCCCTGTTCCTGCAAAGGATTGAACCCTGGTAGCCCAGCCCGCGTACTAATCACCATTTTATTATACCGACTGAGCTACCGCGGGCGTGTATGTATGTATGTATGTGTATATATATATATAGCGTAGGCAGCGACTCGCTACGGACCTGAAGGTCCGGGGATCGAATACCGGTGGAGGCGAGATTTTCCGCACCCGTCCAGACCGCCCCTGGGGCCCACGCAGCCGCCTATACAATGGGTACCGGGCCTCCTTCCCGGGGGTAAAGCGGCCGGGGCGTGGCGTTGACCACCCACCCCCATCTAGCGTCATGGTTAAAGAAAGAATAGAGCTATACGTCTGCTACACCCTGGGCCTTCTTGGCCTGTTCTAGGGTGAACTTTACCTTTTTTATATATATAGTATGTATATACCTACGTACATACATACATAAACACATACATATGTACGTACGTACATATATACTTCCATTTTGTGTTCTGTACAGTGGTGCTTAAGTTCTGGGCTTAGTTGTTCTGGAAAGTGGCGCCGCGTCTTGGGGTGAAAATGAGACGTCTGCGCTGTCACTAAACGTCAGGTACCAGTCACCCAGTGACTGACGCCTCGTAGAAACGAAGACCTCAACTGCGCCGCTGAGAAAGGCTAAGATTTTCACTTCAGTTGTATTTCTTTATCCAAGGTATAAATCCGTTGAAATAGGCTGCCAGCATGACCCCGTTTAGTTATGTCATTTTCCTGACACACGGAATCGCTGGCCTCCGTCAGCTGCCACATTAGCAACACTTAGATGCGTGATTAACAGAGCGTCACGTTTGAGCTGACCAGTGGTCTACTTCCCAACCGAGCAGAGCTTTTGCAGCCTGTGAGAGAAATAATAAACTGTCAATCTCCTATGTGGGCCTCATTTTATTGTTTCGCAAAAATTGGTGATGGAACCGGGTTCTGAGCCTGTTTGTCTGGATAAAATTGACTGGCTTTTGGACACTTTATGTTCCTGTGACCGTGCATCGTGAGCAAAGCGTGAAGAAAGAATACCAACAAGATGCAACAATATAGATGATTTGTCAGTTCCAGATGTTGATTAGTGACTACTGTCTCGACACGTTTCGGGCACCTTTATGCCCATCATTAGGAGAAAAGACCACGTGTTACTGCATATGGGGTTTTTTGCTGGTAGTGTTGGATGTGGCTGGTTGCGGTTCTGTGGTGCTACGTTGTAGGGTGTGAGCACTGTGAAGGTTGCTGCTACAGTGCT